>Ga0137297_11736_pt1 | contig 11661 bp, 9 predicted proteins | sample RamsorincwithD2O_FD_97191 | JGI IMG/M metagenome (GOLD analysis project Ga0137297, IMG submission 97191) | Mouse cecal microbial communities from Vienna, Austria - Mucin amended with D2O | ecosystem: Host-associated > Mammals > Digestive system > Large intestine > Cecum | place: Austria: Vienna... | reverse complement strand
GTGTCTTTTTGGCGGCAAAGAAAATAAGCTGTATGGATGGAACTTTTTATCATTATATTGTACGAAATAATTCGATTATGACTTCGCAAAAGACTTCTAAGAAGGAAAAGGATTCTATTCAGAATCTTGTTGAATGGAAAGAATATTTTGATGGGATTAACGACAAAAAGCTAAAAAAATCATTATATGGCATGTTGCTGAAATGTTATTTGCATGAATGTCGGGTATATGGAATTACTGAGTGGAAGATTCCCGGGATAGATGGGAAATTTGCTATGCAATATGGGTTAAATTTAAAGGAAAAGTTGAAAGGAATGTTCTTTGGTGTTTTCCCAGAGAAATATATCCAATTATGAGAGGAAATATGATAAAATGACTGCTTATATTGTTCTTTGGGGATATGTTGTTTTTGCAATGCTGTTTGTGCAACTGAGAAAACTGCATCCGAAGTATTTTTTAATAATGGCGTTTTTTGGAATGACTATTTTGCTTGGTCTGAGAGGGGCGACCGTTGGAGAAGATACAGCTATGTATTTACGAATTGCTGAGAGTGCCTATAGAAAATCCTGGTCGCAGATTTTATCTAGTTTTCCATCAGTAGAATGGAACGTTATATCATATGGATCATTTGGAAGCTATAGTGAGAAGATTGAAACTTTTTATATGATTTACAACAAATTAATAATGGCGTTATTTCATAATTCGCAGTGGGTATTAATAATTACTGCCATTATAACTAATATATTGATGGGGAAATTTATACTTGATAACGTGCCGAATAAAAATGACATATATTTGGCAACGTATATATATATTTGTGATTCTTTTTTTATGAATTCATTTAATACTATGCGACAGATTTTTGCATTGTCAATTGCGGTACAATCAATAAAAACTGTAAAAGTTCGAAATTTTAAGAAAGGGATTATATGGATACTGGTAGCATCGCTTTTGCATCAATCTGCAATACTTTTTATTATGGGATTATTAATTTATTTGATTAAAGATAAAAGAAGGTACTATAAGTATTTATTAGGTGGTGTTTGTGCATTTCCCCTCTTTCTCCCGTTATTCATAAGAATGGCTAGTATAGTATCAATTAGATATGCAAAATATTTGCAGATAAGCTATTGGAATGCTCAAGTTAGGGGAACTATGGTTCTATGGAGTGTTATTATTGCAGTTATATTTGTTGCTGTTAATTCAAAACAGTGTACGAATTTTGATTGGTGGTTAGTCTATTTTGCTACATTATATATTGGGATTGAATTTATAGGGCTAAGATTAACGGTTATTTCGAGGGTGGCTTTGTATTTTCGAATCGGTTTGCTTCTATTCTTTCCCAGTGCCAAAAAATTTTTTGGGTTAAAGAGTAGGGGAGTATATGAGATAGCAGTGATTGTACTGATGACGTTATCCTATTTCAGCTATGCAAATAGTCCTGCAAGAGTATACGAATTATGGGGTTAAATATTATGAAGAAAGTTGATAACTTAAAAGATATTCAAGATATAGAGCTTGGAATTTTAGAATATGTAGTAGATGTCTGTAAAAAGAATAAATTAAGATACTATTTAGCGGGAGGTACATTGCTTGGAGCAATAAGACATCAAGGATTTATACCTTGGGACAATGATATAGACATTGCAATGCCTCGTTTTGACTTTAAACGATTGATCGATATCATGGATCAAAACTCAGATTTTCGATATAAATTGTTGGCAGTCAAAAATAACAATAGTTATTGCCTTCCTTTTGTAAAAGTTGTCGATTTAAAAACGAGATTATTTGAATTAACCGGAGATTGCAAAATGAGCGAAATGGGAGTATTTATTGATATATTTCCTATAGATGCATTATCCGATGATGAAAAAATAGCGTTAAAACAATTTCATTTTGTAAGAAAATGGGGGAGAAGGATAGCTGGATCTGTATGTTTTACACAGGAATTATCGATATATAGAAAAATAACACATATGATTTGGTTTATAGTATTTAAACTCTTAAATCGAGAGAAGTGTCTTAAAGCAGTAGAAAGTAGATTGAAAATAAAGCCCATGGGAAATGCAAAATATGTTGTCAGTACATATGGTTTACGAGGAGATAAAGAAATAATAAGTTCGGATGTTTTTGTAGACACTATTGACGTAATATTTGAAGGACGCAAATATTGTGCGCCTAAAGGATATGATAAGTATCTGAAACAAATGTATGGAGATTATATGAAATTACCTCCTAAAAAGGAGAGAATAGCGCCACATGATGTAGAGGTTTTTATAAGATAGACTTTTATATATCAAAAATATTGGAACTTGTAGAAATTATGAATTATACATATTAAGGAGTATTTGAATGAATATTGGAGTGATTTTTGCAGGGGGCGTTGGCAGCCGAATACATAGTAAAGAATGTCCAAAGCAGTTTTTAGAAATATATAACAAACCAATTATTGTATATACAATAGAATTTTTTGAAAAAAATGAAGATATTGATGTAGTGGTAGTCTCCTGTGTTGAGGAATGGATTGAATATTTCACGCAACTTGTTTATAAATTCAGATTAGAAAAAGTAAAGAAAATTGTTCCAGGTGGATCAACAGGGCAGCTATCTATATATAATGGTATATGTGCTGCTAAAGAGATAGCGGGTGAAGAGAGAGCTATAGTGCTTATTCATGACGGGGTTCGTCCTTTAATTAGTACAAATTTACTAACAAATAATATTATTGACGTAAAGAAATATGGCAATTCAATAACGAGTGGTATTGTTAAAGAAACTATTGTTGAGATTGATGATGATGGTACTATTATGTTTGTACCGGATAGAGCCCATTCTCGAGTGGCGAAAGCCCCGCAATGCTTTTACTTAGATGATATACTATGCGCTCATAAGCAAGCGCTGGAAGATGGAATAATAGACTTTATTGATAGTTGTACAATGATGCAGCATTATGGCTACAATCTACATATGACAGATGGTCCGTATGAAAACATTAAGATAACGACACCTGATGATTTTTATACAATGAGAGCAATTCTTCAGGCCAAGGAAGATATACAGATATATGGAATAGAGTAAGGAAGTAGGGGCGAAAGATATGTGTTTCGACATGAATGTTCTTCAAGGAAGAATTTTTTTTATTACTGGAGCAACGGGGCTAATCGGTTCTAATTTAATCAAGTATCTCATTGATGCTAATGAGTCGTTAATAAATCCTATTAAAATATTAGCACTGGTTAGAAATATTGAGAAAGCAAAAAAGATACTTGGAGAAAATGAAAACATTATTTATATAGAGGGAAATGTGCTGGATAAAATATCAGTTGACCAGACAGTTGACTATATTGTGCATGCCGCAAGTCAAACTTCCAGCAGATTATTTGTTACGGAGCCGGTGGAGACAATTACTACTGCGTTTATCGGGACACAGAATATTCTTGAGTTGGCAAGGCAAAAACAAGTTGAGAGTATAGTATATTTATCCACAATGGAAGTTTATGGAGCGCCTGCTACTGATGAGAGAATAACAGAGTTGCACGGAACAAATATTGATACAATGATGGTTCGTTCGAGTTATCCTGAAAGTAAACGGGTGTGTGAAGTATTATGTACTTCATATCATGGAGAATATCGTGTGCCAGTAAAGGTACTCAGATTGACGCAAACATTTGGACGAGGTGTCTCCTATTCGGATGAGAGAGTTTTTGCTGAGTTTGCGAGGTGTGTTATTGAAAATAGGAATATAGTTCTTCACACAAAAGGAGAAACCAAGAGAAATTACCTTTATACTGGAGATGCCATCACGGCTATTCTAACCGCACTGGTTAAAGGAGAAAATGGTCAGGCATATAATGCGGCAAATGAAGCAACATATTGTACAATTTATGAAATGGCTCAACTGGTAGCGCAAAAGTGTGCAAATAATCAGATTGATGTTGTAATTGAAGAGAAAGATGAAAGTGTATTTGGTTTTGCTCCGACACTTAGGGTGAATTTAGATAGTTCTAAATTAAGAAGGCTAGGATGGAAACCCAAGGTAGGCCTTGAGGATATGCTTCGTCAGTTAATATTGGATATGCAGATGAATAAGAATAATTAGCTTAAATGTTAATAGAAATAGTGGGATAAAAAAGCAATTTAATATCATTATACTTTTTTGCTCAACAATTTCAAAGCATTATGAAACTAATGGAGAGGTAAAATATATATGAGACAAATATTGCTATTTGATACTGCTATTGCATCATCCAACTTGGGTGACGAGGTTATTTTTGAGAATACAAAGGTAGGATTGAGACCGGTATTACAAAACTCATTAACATTCAGGCTGGGGACGCATATACAAAATTATTCTGCACTTCAGATGATGAGAAATAATTGGAAGTATTATCAACTATGCGAAAAGGCGGATTTCAAATTTATTTGTGGAACAAATTTATTTAGTAATAATTTGAGAGGGATATATCCGCAATGGATGCTTAATCCTTTTAATGTAAAACTATATGCGGATTCCATTTTTGTAGGAGTTGGGAAGACGAGCGCTTTTAGCAAAGTTAACGTGTACACAAAATGGTTATATAGTAAGTGTTTATCAAAAACATATATACATAGTGTTCGAGATGAAGATACAAAAATTTTTTTAGAAGAAATGGGATATAAAGCGGTTAATACAGGATGTCCGACACTATGGATGTTGACCCCAAAAAGATGTGAAATGATTCCCTCCAAGAAGTCAGAAAATGCGATTATTTCAGTTAGCGGATATGAGGATCAGACGGATCCAATTCAAGATAAAAGGATGATTGAGTGTGTGTTAGATAACTATACTAAAGTATATGCATGGATACAGACCGTTAAGGATAAGGAGTATTTAGATACTCTGCTGGGAACGGATAAGATTGAGTGTGTTTATTCGCTGGAAAGATATTCGGAAATTTTGAGCAGAGGAAATATTGATTATGTTGGGACAAGGCTACATGGCGGTGTTTTTGCGTTACAGCATAATGTCAAATCTATTGTTGTGTCAATTGACCGGCGGGCGGAAGGATTTCATGAATCAAACAATTTGGTTATAGTAAAAAGAAAAAATATTCAAACACAGTTAGATAAAATGATAAATTCTGAATGGAGTACAAAGATTAAAATTAACGAAGATGCAATAAGGCAATTTATTGAACAATTTTTATAAAACCCCATATAGGAAGGTGAGTGATGGATGGAACTGAACTCTAATAGTCGGACAAGAAATGCTGGAAAAAATATGATATCAGCTTTGTTTAATAGATTTTGTATTATAATACTTACGTTTATGGGACGTAAGTTTTTTATACGGTATATCGGGATAGAATATTTAGGAATTAGTGGCTTGTTTAGTAACATTTTGACTCTTTTATCTATGGCAGATCTTGGACTTGGTACAGCAATGAATGTAAGTCTGTATAAGCCGATTGCGATGCAGGATACAAAAAAGCTATCAGCGCTTATGAACTATTACCGTTACCTATATTTTATCATTGCAATTTCGGTTACGATAATTGGATTAGGATTAATTCCGATCTTACCCTATATTGTTAATCTAAATGAAAATATTCCATATCTATATATTTATTATATAATATTGGTGTTGAAAAATACGTTTTCGTATCTATTTATTTATAAACAAAGTATTCTTTCTGCCGATCAAAAAAGTTATCTTGTAAGTAAGTTGGATATTTTTATTAATATAATAAGAGTGACTGCACAGATAGTATCTGTTCTTTTTTTCAAAAGTTACATGATATATATAGTAATTGATCTTATTTCGATCATAGTACATAATATTGCTGCTTCTCATATTGCTGACAAACATTATCCGTTTTTAAAAGAAAAAGAAAAATTATCAAAAGGTGAGAAAAGGATTCTTTTTGAAAATATGTATTCTGCTTTTCTTTACAAAATTTCGGGCAGTATACTTAGTGGAACGGATAATATTCTAATATCCATAATCGTAGGAACAATAGCAGTTGGCCTGTATTCAAACTATTATACGATTATATTTAATTTAGAAACAATAGTCATGCTGTTATTCAATTCCTTAACTGCGGGTATTGGTAATTTAGTGACTACATCTAGCTTCAAAAAGAGATATACTACTTTTCAGACTATGCAAATGGTAGGAAACTGGATGGGCGCCTTCATTAGTATTTGTCTATTATATTTGATGCAGGATTTTATTGTTCTTTGGCTGAATAGAGAAATGCTGATGGATTCATATGTACTGATAGCCATTGTTATAAATATGTATTATACTATTTGTATGCGACCGGTATGGACATTTCGAGAGGGTACTGGCATGTATCGACAAATTCGATACATTATTTTTTTGACAGCTATGATAAATGTTTTTCTCTCTATTATGATGGGTAGAATATGGGGAGTTGCAGGAATATTGATAGCAACATCTATAGCGAAATTTGTAACATGTTTTTGGTACGAACCTATGGTGTTGTTTAAAAATTTCTTTGGTATCAATCCCAGGAAATATTATTTTGAGTATTTTATAAATGTTTTGATGACAATGTGTTGTGCTTTGGTATGTTATTTCCCTATCAGTCTTATTAAAAGTGTCTCGATTTTGAGTTGGGTTTGTAAAAGCACTATTTGCGTTTTTATTGTAAATACTCTGTATTTAGCCCGGTACTACAAAACAACTGAATTTGCCGATATTAAATGTAAAATTGTTAATTTCCTAAGATAAATTTATGTAATTATAAGTTGTTCGGGAATTAAATTATTTACTAATGAAAATACGTGCAATGACGCAAATTAATAATATTACGATATTTTGGAGCTGTTTCATTATATAGAGCTCACTATACAGTTGGTGTATTAACGATATAGCTGTTGGTATTATTTCAAAAATCTTTTCAAATTTCCGTATACAACAGTAATAAACCAGAAAGCTTCCGCACTGACATAAAGAAGAAAAATTTTTATAGCTGTCCTTTTCGGTATAGACAAATCCAGAATTTCTTTACTGGAAAAGCAGCGGATATTCTCTCGAAATTTCCGAAGATAAAGATATGTCGAGTATCTGTTAATCACTTTCTGATCAATAACTTTACATGCGAATTTGATATTTAAGCTCAGGATTCTTCGCTTAAGTTCAGATAATACTTCCGGATGATTTTGCGTTGCGTCCTCGTGAAGAAATTTATAAACAAAAACTCCCGTGTATTGTCTTTCAGAAAATTCACTATGACTGGAACTTTTTTCATAAAAAATATAGTGATACAATTTTTCCGGGATATAGCAGACGCGTTGGGTATGCTTTAAAATCTGATAAATAAACAACACATCTTCTCCATAATAAATTTTTTCATCAAAAGGATATTTCTTGACCCAACTACTGTCAAACAACTTATTGCACATTTCCTGACCAAAGGGATTGTTGTTCAGCATACAGGAAACCGCCTGATCACCAGAGACCACGCAGGGAAAATCATCCTTTCTTAAATATACATATTCGGGAAAACCAACAAGGTCAACCCCGCATATGCTGATATCCGCCTGATTTTCCTTAAGATTTACATACAGTTTCTCCAGAAAATCCGGTTCCACATAATCGTCCGCATCCACAAAGATAGTATATTCCCCTTTTAAAATATCGATTCCCCGGTTTCGGGCATGGGACACCCCTTTATTTTCAGGCAGATGAATCACACGAATCCGTCCATCCTGGCAGGCATACGAATCGATAATGGCTCCGCTGCCATCGCTAGAACCATCATTTACAAGAATTACTTCTATATTTGTATAGGTCTGTGAGAGAACCGTATCCAGACACTTTTTCAGATATTTTTCCGTATTGTAAACCGGTATGATAACGCTGATTAACGGCGCTTCTAAATTCGGAACCTGCATTATCCTGATCTCCTTATTGATTTTGGATACAAACAAAGATGACGAAATTTATATTCTGTCTAGCAATGGATTATAACATATCTGGTACTTATGTATCAATAAGTTTCCTTATAATTCCAAAATAATTTCGCACTGTGCGATAGCATGGTTCTGCGAGTGGATGAGTGGTTTGGGGTGTGCTTCAGAGCATCCCAACGCACAGGTCGAAGAACTTTACGTACGGGGCTCATTGATTTTCATGATCAAAATGAATATACTATAAATAAGATGTGAAAAGAGGACGGACCGGAAACAGTGAAAGGGAAAGGGAATCCAGGCCATGGCAAGAGTGATCGGAATCGGAAAACAGGATTTTGAGAAAATCAGGATAAGCAACAATTTTTATATAGATAAAACCAGCTTTATACAGAAGTGGTGGGAATCGGAGGATGAGGTAACGCTGCTCACACGCCCAAGGCGCTTCGGAAAAACACTGAATATGAGTATGGTGGAGAAATTTTTTTCTGTAGATTATGCGGGTCGAGGCGATTTGTTCCAGGGGCTGATTGTGTGGGAACAGGAGAAATACAGAGAATTGCAGGGAACCTATCCGGTGTTGTTTCTCAGCTTTGCGGGGGTTAAGGAAACCACCTATGCAGGCGCAAGGGAGAATATTTGCCGGATCATAGAGGAGCAGTATAATAAACATGATTATCTGTTGCAGGGAAACCTGCTTAATGAGAAGGAGAAGGCGTTTTACCAGAAAGTTTGTGCGGAGATGTCGGACACTGTGGCGGCGGCATCTCTGAGGTCTTTGTCGGATTTCCTTGGCAGGTATTATGAAAAGAAGGTTATTATACTTCTGGATGAGTATGACACGCCTATGCAGGAAGCGTATGTAAGCGGATATTGGAAGGAATTGGCTAGTTTTATCAGAAGTCTGTTTAACTATACCTTCAAGACGAACCCTTTTTTGGAACGGGCTGTTATGACAGGGATTACGAGAATAAGCAAAGAGTCCATTTTCTCAGATTTAAACAATTTGGAGGTGGTAACTGCAACCTCGGATAAATATGCAGATTGTTTTGGATTTACGGAGGAAGAAGTATTTGCGGCTCTCAGTGAGTATAGTCTGTCTGATCAGGAACAACAGGTAAAAGACTGGTATGATGGTTTTTCCTTTGGGGAGAGGAGCGATATCTATAATCCATGGTCTATCATAAATTTTCTTGATAAAAGGCAGGTAGGAGCTTATTGGGTGAATTCCAGCAGCAACAGCCTGGTGGGAAAGCTGGTCCGGGAAGGAAGTCCGGAAATTAAAATGACAATGGAAGGCCTGCTGCGGGGGGAGGTTTTCAGAACAACATTTGACGAACAGATTGTATTTGACCAGCTGGATCAGTGGGATGATGCGGTGTGGAGTCTGTTTCTTGCAAGCGGCTATCTGAGAACGGTACATTATGAATTTAATACGGTTCAGAGAAAGGCTGTATTTGATTTGAAGCTGACGAATCTGGAAGTTCATGTTATGTTTGAACATATCATAGAAAGCTGGTTTGAGAAATGCCGCAGAGTTCATAATGCGTTTCTGCAGGCATTGCTGGCGGATGATGTAAAGGCCATGAACACTTATATGAATAAGGTTGCTTTGCAAACTTTTAGCTATTTTGATACGGGAACAAATCCGTCGGAGGCGGAGCCGGAACGGTTTTATCACGGTTTTGTACTGGGACTCGTGGTGGAGCTGGCTGATCAGTATGTGATCATGTCAAACAGAGAGAGCGGGTTTGGCAGATATGATGTCGTGCTGGAGCCGAAAGATTCCGAAAGGAATGCTATCGTTATCGAATTTAAGGTACAGGATGATGGAGAAAGAGATTTATCCGATACGGTGCAGGATGCGCTTCGGCAGATCGAGGAAAAGCAGTATCAGGCAGATCTTGTAAGAAGGGGCATCTCGCAGGAGAGGATTCGTAAATATGGATTTGCTTTCCGTGGCAAAACGGTACTTATCGGCAGCGCACAAGATTGAAACAAACGGAACGGAGCTTTGGAAAGGAGCAAGTGATATTATGGCAAAGGTTTTTAATGTAAACGGCGCCTGCAGTCCTCTCAGACATTATATGGTTGACCTCGGATGGAGGCTGGAAGAAATCAAGAAAATGGTAGATGATGGTCAGTATTTTACCGTCAATAGAGCAAGACAGTATGGCAAAACCACGCTCCTGCGCGCGCTTAGTGATTTCCTGAAAGAAAACTATCTGGTTGTCAGTCTGGACTTTCAGAGGATCGAGTCCGCTGAGTTTGTGACTGGAAGTTCTTTTGTACATGCCCTTACAAGGGAGATCAGTAAAAAGATTCAGGGCAGAGATGATGTGTCGGAGCAGATAAAAGAAAAGCTGGTCAGATTATCAGACAATACTTACGAGAATGCCAGAATGGGAGAAATGTTTGGATGTTTTAGCGAATGGTGCGCACAGTCGGAAAGCCCACTTGTCCTTATTATAGATGAGGTAGATACGGCGTCAAATAACCAGGTATTTCTGGATTTTCTTGCCCAGCTTCGGGCGGCATATCTTGACAGAGATGAGACACCGGCATTTCAGTCCGTGATCCTGGCCGGGGTTTATGATGTCCGCAACATAAAACAGAAAATCCGTCCTGATGCGGAACACAAGACGAATAGCCCTTGGAATACCCGCAACGGCAACGAGCCAAGTGAAAGTTTACTTTCATTTGGCGACTGCCTGCGGGATCAAATGGCGAATACGCCATTTGATATAGCAACTGACTTTCTTGTGGAGATGAATTTTTGTGAAAAAGACATTGTGGGAATGCTCAAGGAGTATGAAGCGGATTACCGAACCGGTATGAATATTTCAGAAATATCACGGTTGATTTATGACTATACTTCCGGATATCCGTATCTTGTCTCCCGGCTCTGTAAGTTTATTGACGAGAGGATAGCGGGTAATGATGGTTTCCCGGACAAAAGCAGCGCCTGGACCAGGGCGGGTTTTGAAGAGGCGGTAAAGCTGCTGGTTGGCGAAAATAACCCACTGTTCCAGTCGCTTACCGGAAAACTCTCGCACGATTCCAGGCTCAGAACCGTGCTGTACGAACTGCTTTTTACCGGAAAGACCATACCCTATGTTGCGCAGAACCGGTATATAGATATGGCATCCATGCTCGGATTCATCAAAAATGACAGAGGAAGCGCCGTGGTTTCCAATCGCATCTTTGAGACAGTGCTTTACAACTTATTCATTTCCGAGGAATTTTCCACAAGCAGGATGTATGATGCAGGAGTTCAGGAGAGGAACCGGTTTATTGTGGGCGGTCATCTCGATATGAAAAGGGTACTGGAGAAATTTGTGGAGACCTTCGATGATCTTTACGGGGACAGGGACGAGGCTTTTCTGGAGGATGTGGGAAGACGTTATTTCATGCTGTTTTTGAAACCGATCATCAACGGCGTCGGGAACTGTTATGTGGAGGCGCAGACCCGAAACAGAGAGAGAATGGATCTGGTCATTGATTATCGGGGCGAACAGAGTATTGTAGAAATGAAGGTATGGCGCACAAACGCCTATAACGAGCGCGGGCAGGAGCAGCTTTCGGCCTATCTGGATTATTTTCATTTGAAAAAGGGCTACATGCTCAGCTTCAATTTTAATAAGAGAAAAGAAGTGGGAGTGAAGGAGATCATGCTGGGGAACAAGCTTCTGGTGGAGGCGGTAGTCTGAAAAATTCATATGATACCTGTGTAAAAATATAAAA
>Ga0137297_11730_pt1 | contig 11680 bp, 11 predicted proteins | sample RamsorincwithD2O_FD_97191 | JGI IMG/M metagenome (GOLD analysis project Ga0137297, IMG submission 97191) | Mouse cecal microbial communities from Vienna, Austria - Mucin amended with D2O | ecosystem: Host-associated > Mammals > Digestive system > Large intestine > Cecum | place: Austria: Vienna... | reverse complement strand
TCTACCAGCAGAAGCTTGACGAAGCGCTTTTAGGCCAGGCAGACGCGGCAGCTGACAATAAAGTTGATATCTTCTTATCAGAAACCGATTATGTAAACAAATATACGGATGCAGATGCAGATGTGGCCATGCCTCTTGTGGATCTTGGCATTGACCCTGACAAGGATCTGGCTGACCAGTACTCTTTTACAAAAGTAACCGCCTCAGACTCCAACGGCGTTCAGAGAGGTTCCACATGGCAGTGCTGCCCCGGTCTTCTGGTGTACCGGCGGGATATTGCCAAGGATGTCTTCGGCACCGACGATCCGGAGGCTGTGGGAGAAAAAGTAAAAGACTGGGATACGATAAAGACCACTGCTGAGGAACTTTCAGCAAAAGGATATTACACCTTCGCTTCCTATGCAGATACCTTCCGGCTATATGGCAACAGCATCTCCCAGCCATGGGTAAATCCGGGAGAAACCGTTATCAATGTTGACCAGAAGATTATGGATTGGGTAAAGGATTCCAAGGAATGGCTGGATGCCGGCTACCTTGACAAGACCGTAAAAGGCCAGTGGAACGCAGACTGGAACCAGTCCATGGGCTCCGCATCCAAAGTATTTGCATTCCTTTTCCCGGCCTGGGGAATTGATTTCACATTGAAGCCTAACTGGGACGGCGGAGACGGTGCATGGGCCGTTACACAACCCCCCCAGGAATACAATTGGGGTGGTTCCTATGTCCACGCATGTACGGGCACTGACAATCCGCAGCATGTGAAGGATATCATTCTTTCCGTAACGGCGGACAAGGAAAACCTGTTAAAGATATCCAAGGAATTTTCCGATTTCACCAATACCCAGAGCAGTATGCAGGCGGCTGCAGATGACGCCAGCTTCTCCTCTGATTTCCTGGGCGGCCAGAATGCATTTACATATTTTGCTCCTGTTGCAGAGAATATTGTCATGGCTCCCCTTTCCGCCTATGACCAGGGCTGCGTAGAACTGATTCAGAATTCCTTCAGTGATTATTTCCAGGGACAGGTTGATTTTGACAGGGCAAAAGCAAACTTTGAAACCGCAATCATGGAACGTTATCCGGAGATCACACAAATTCAGTGGCCGGAATAAGAGCAACCCAAAAGAAGGGATGGTAAGTATATGAAATCAAAACGTAAAAAAGTTGATTATTCAAAGTGGGGATATATCTTTATTCTTCCGTTCTTTTTATGCTTTTTCATCTTCTCGTTTATCCCTCTGGTGGATACGGTGCGGTATAGCTTCTATGAATACTATCGGTCAGGCATCAAAGAAATCGGCCCCCGTTTTATCGGACTTGAAAATTTCGCCAGCCTGCTGCAGTCAGACATGCTCAAATACGCTGGCAACACCCTGATTCTGTGGATCATCGGATTTATCCCGCAGATTGTCATTGCCCTGGTGCTGGCGGAATGGTTTGTGGATACCCGCCTGAAAATCCACGGAACCCAGTTTTTTAAAGTGGTGATCTATCTTCCCAACCTGATTATGGCATCCGCCTTTGCCATGCTGTTCTTCACCATGTTCTCAACCAACGGCCCCATCAACGCCATCCTTATGTCCATGGGGTGGATTAAAAAGCCTGTTGATTTCCTGGGATCCGTGTTGGGAACCCGGTCACTGGTAGGATTGATGAACTTTTTGATGTGGTTTGGAAATACCACCATTATGCTTATGGCCGCAATCATGGGCATCAGCCCGGATATCTTTGAGGCCTCCGAGTTAGACGGCTGCAACAGTTTTCAGAGGTTTTTCTCCATTACCCTTCCTCTGATCCGCCCGATTCTTACTTATACACTGATTACTTCCATCATCGGCGGACTTCAGATGTTCGATGTTCCCCAGATCTTAACCAACGGGCAGGGAACGCCGGACCGTACCTCCATGACGTTAATCATGTTCTTAAACAGTCATTTAAAGAGCAAAAACTACGGCATGGCAGGCGCATTATCTGTTTACCTCTTTATTGTCAGCGGTATCCTGTGCTTCCTTGTATACCGGATAACCAATGACCAGGATCCGGACGGCTCCAAAGCAGCAGCAAAAAAAGCGAAAAAGGGAAAGAGGGGATAAGCTTATGAAATCAAAAGGACCAAGTTATGCACGCAGTATTTTCGCCCATGTGGTACTGATTATCCTGTCATTCATGTGCCTGTTTTTCTTCTACATCCTGTTTGTTAACGCCACACGTTCTCATGCAGACCTGCAGAAAGGATTTTCGGCACTGCCAGGCAGCTATCTGTTCAAAAACTTAAGCAGTGTAGCCAACGACGGAACCTTTCCTATGTTCCGCGGAATCTTAAACAGCCTGATTGTCTCCGGTTCCAGCGCGGCCATCTGTACCTACTTTTCAGCCCTGACAGCTTACGGCCTCTACGCATATGATTTCAAGCTAAAGAAAGCAGCCTTTACCTTTATCATGGCGATCCTTGTGATGCCCACCCAGGTTACGGCAATGGGTTTCCTGCGTTTGATTACGAATATGGGAATGTATGACTCCCTGCTTCCGCTGATTATACCGTCAATCGCATCCCCGTCCGTGTTCTACTTTATGTACAGCTACCTTCAGTCCTCTCTTCCCTTGTCACTGGTAGAGGCAGCAAGAATCGACGGCTCCGGGGAGTTCAGAACCTTCAACAAAATCGTTCTCCCCATTACCAAACCGGCTATTGCAGTGCAGGCAATCTTTACCTTCGTCGGTTCTTGGAATAACTACTTTGTTCCTGCCCTGGTGATCCAGTCCAAGAACAAGATGACCGTCCCCATCCTGATCGCCACCCTCCGCGGCGCCGACTACATGAACTTCGATATGGGCAAGATTTACACGATGATAATGGTGGCCATCGTTCCTATTATCCTTGTATATCTGTTCCTCTCCAAGTACATCATCGCAGGCGTGACCCTGGGCGGTGTGAAAGAGTAAGGAAAGAACAATTTCCTATGAAGCATTCGTCGTCAGACACTACCAAAGCAAGGAGGCGGTCACCGACCGCCTCCTTCTCGCTTAACCTCATGTGCCTTTCTCACTTCTTTACCGCTTTTACAAACAATCCGCATATCCTCTGAACACTGCCCTCTTACTTACTCACCTTCAGCTTCTGAATATCCGTCTTCATGCTTTCCGGTTCTATCTTCTCAAGGGCCTCAATAGCCGCCTTCACCTGGTTATCCTCACTCAGCTCCACTACAGCCTTAGTCTTCAGCTCCTCGTTCAGATCCACTTCCACATCCGGCTCCAACCCCTTTCCGTGAAGGTCAAACCCGCTGGGCGTATAGTAGTGGGAGGTAGTCAGCTTAATTGCCGTTCCGTCTCCCAGAGGAACCAGCTGCTGCACAATCCCTTTTCCGAAGGTCTGTGTTCCCACGGCGATTCCTGCCTCATAGTCCTGCACTGCCCCGGTAAACACCTCCGCAGCGCTGGCCGAGTTCCCGTTTACCAGAACAGCCATCGGCACTGTCAGCTCATGGTCATCCTTTTTCGGATACCGGTTATCCGCATATCCGTCGTCCGATTCCTTTATGATCTGCCCGTCCTTACAGAAATACCGTTCTCCCTTTTCATTCTTATCCTTCGTATAGATTAGCATTCCGTCCATCTTATCTTCCGGAAGAACGTAAGCAAGCATCTCTACTGCCGTATCAAGAACGCCGCCTGGGTTGTTGCGCATATCCACAAGCAGCTTTTCCATCCCCTGCTTCTCCAGATCATCAACCGCATCCTTAAACTGCTGTGCCGTCACCTCCTCAAACTGCATCACATATATATATCCTACCTTATCCTCCAGCATCTGATATTCCACTGTAGGCACTTCGATCTTCCGCCTCTCTACCTTCAGCTTCACTTCCTCCGAACTTTCCCCCCGGAGAACCGTGATATTTACAAAGGTGCCTTCCTCGCCGCGGATATTCTCTTTCACCACCAGATCCAGTTCCTTCCCTGTCACTTCCTCATCCTCTACCATGTAGATAATATCTCCGGGAAGCATTCCCGCCTCCAGCGCCGGGGCGCCTTCAAACACCTTGGTGATGGTCATGATTCCTGTCGTCCGGTTCTGCTGAACCATGGCTCCGATTCCGCAGTACTCTCCTATGGTTTCCTCGATCAGCGATTTATAATTCTCTTCATTATAATATACGGAATAGGGATCCTCCAGGCCGTACATCATCCCCAGATAGATGCCGTCCTCTATCTTCTCCCCATCCTCCTCAAACAAAAAAAGCTGGTTTATAATATTCTCTATATACATCAGCTTGGCATTGATCTGCTGGAAATCAACTCTCGGGCTGCTGTTTATGCTGTTGTCCGCCTCCTGTGTCTCAACCTGGTTATCAATCACCGTCCGTCCGATAAGGAATATCCCGGCAGACACTCCCACAATAATCAGCCCTACAAATGCCGTTACCAGCGCCCCTACCAGGACGCCCTTCCAAAATTTATTCTTTGTCTCTTTATTTTCCATTTCTGTCTCCTCTTAGAGCGTGTTTGAAAATTGCTTTCCGTCAGATGTGCGTCACAGTTTGTGGGAAATTGGATCCAAATAAGGGAGGCGTAGTGGGCTACGTTGACCGAATGAGGGCCAAATTTCCCGCAAAGTGGGGCGTGCAGATGATGGGAATGAATTTTCAAACACGCTCTAGGGCTTAATATTCCCATTCGCGAGCCATAATATACCAACCTGCCTTTTATGTACCCTTAAGTCCCCTTTACACCTTCAAGTGTTTTCGAATGGTAAAGAAGCTTGCAAAAAATCCGATTCCCAATCCCAGAAGAACAGCGGTTCCCGCCATATAGGGAAATATCTCCTCCAGTGGAAGGATCTGGAAAATCCCGGACAAAATCTGAAAATTGTGGGCAACATAAGCTATGATCCGGCTGTACAGATAATACATGAAAATCAGGGGAATAGCGGCTCCCAAAAGACCTATGACAATTCCCTCCACCACAAAAGGCGCACGGATCATATAGTTAGTGGCCCCGATATAGCGCATGATCTGGTTCTCATTCTTCCTGAAAGCCGCCGCCACATTGATGGTGTTGCTTATAAGGAACACGGATACTGCCAGAAGCACTCCGATAATCACAACAGACAGAAGCCCTACAATGGTATTAAAGCTGGTAAGGCCGTCTGCCGCACTGTTGGAATAGTTGATCCGGCGAATCCCGTCTACACTCTCCAGATAAGCCACGAATTCTTCCTGCTGGGAGATATCGTTTAAAAATATCTGATAGGAAGACGATCCGGCCAGAGGATTATCCTCCATAAACCCTTCCACCAGATCCTCCACGCCTGCAAAATAGTCCTTAGAGAAGGTCTCCCAGGCCTCGTCCTTGGAGGTAAACTGCATTTCTCTCACTTCGCTGCGCCGGCCTATCTCATCCCCGATGGCATGGATCTGGCTTTCCGACAGGCTCTCATCAAAAAATATGGAAATACCCACCGTGGTCTCCACATTGTAAACCATGTTCCTCACATTGGTTATAATACTGAAAAACATACAGAACAAAAAAATACACGCAGAAATCGTTGCAACCGATGCCAGAGAAAACCAAACGTTTCTGCATATATTTATGATGCCTTGTTTCAGACAATACCAAAATGTACTAATCCTCATGTAAATATCCGCCTTCTATCTCATCACTTACCACACATCCGCGCTCCATGACAATGACCCGCTTCTGCATCCTGTCTACAATCTCCTGGCTGTGGGTAACCACCACCACGGTGGTACCCATACGGTTAATCTCATCCAGAAGCTTCATAATCTCTATCGCATTGTGATTGTCCAGGTTACCTGTAGGTTCATCTGCCAGAAGAACCTCCGGACGGTTGATCAGCGCACGGGCAATGGCCACACGCTGCTGCTCCCCTCCGGACAGCTGCTGGGGAAACATCTTATACTTTGCCGAAAGCCCTACCATCTGCAGCATGGCAGGAACAGACTCTTTGATTCTTCTCGTGGAAGTCCCGATAATCCTCTGGGCAAACGCCACATTCTCATACACGTTCCTGTCCTTTAACAGACGGAAATCCTGAAAGACCACCCCCAGCCTCCGCCGGTACTTTGGAACATACCTTCTGGGCATCTTTCCCAGATTCATATCATTTACCACAATCCTGCCGGAGGTGGGCTCTACCTCCTTTAAAAGCAGCTTTACAAGGGTTGACTTTCCTGAGCCGCTGCGGCCCATGATAAATACAAATTCCCCGTCCTCAATGGTTATATTCACATTTTTCAATGCCTTGTTGCCGGCATCGTATGTCTTACATATATTTGAAATCTCTATCATTCTGTTCTCCGGTCTTTTAAAAATCTGAATTTTCCATATACTTCATATATTTGACCACCATAAGGGCAATCTTGAAAGTGATGGCATCCTCAAAGGTGCGCAGATCCAGCCCGGTACTCTTCTGCAGCTTGTCCAGACGGTAAACCAGCGTATTCCTGTGGATGTAAAGCTGCCTGGAGGTCTCCGACACATTCAGGCTGTTCTCAAAAAATTTGTTGATGGTAGTCAGTGTCTCGTCGTCAAATTCATCCGGAGATTTCCCGTCGAAGATCTCCTTTATAAACATCTTGCACAGAGGAATGGGAAGCTGATAGATGAGACGGCCGATGCCCAGCCTGCTGTACGCGATCACATTCTTATCGCTGTAGAAAATCTTGCCCACATCAAGAGCCATCTTGGCCTCTTTGTAGGAGCGGGATACCTCCTTGATCTCCCCCACCACCGTGCCGAATGCCACATGGACTTTCGTCATGGCTTCCGTGTTAAGCATATCCAGAATCACGTTGGCTGTCTTCTCCAGATCATCCTGGGTCTCCCCTGGCTTTACTTCTTTTACCAGGATGATATTCTTCTCATCCACTGCGGTTATGAAATCCTTTACCTTGCCGGCAAACAGGCTTCTCACTGTCTCCAAAGCACCGGCATCCTTCTCATACTTGGTCTCAATGATATAGACCACCCGCTTGGCGCTTGTCTCAATATGAAGCTTTTTGGCGCGGTTATAGATATCCACCAGCAGAAGATTGTCCAGCAGAAGATTCTTTATAAAATTGTCCTTATCAAACCGCTCTTTATAAGCTACCAGAAGATTCTGAATCTGAAAGGCAGCCAGCTTCCCTATCATGTAGACATCTTCGCTGTGCCCTCTGGCCAGCAATATATATTCTAACTGATGCTCGTCAAACACTTTGAAAAACTGATAGCCCTGAATCACCTGGCTGTCCGCCGGCGAATCTACAAAAGCAAGGATAGAATTCTCATTCTCCTCCGCATCCGGAAATGTGGTGGCAAGCACTTTTCCTTCCGTATCGCAGACACAGAGATCAACTCTGGTAATTCCCTTTAACCCGTCAATGGCATTCTGAAGGATCTGATTTGATATCATGGCGCACTCTCCTTTTCGTAATTCTATGGTAACTGTCCAATTAGGTCTGCCCTTTACTGTGCTGACCGCCTTATTATATATTAATGCATAACACAAAAAAAAGCAAGCAAGTATGAATACTTGCCTGCTTATTTTTCTCTTAAGATTAGTTGCAAACAACCTGCTCTGTGTCTTTGTCAAATACATGAACCTTGGACATATCCAGGGCAATCTTTACAATGCTGCCTACTCTTGCGGTAGTACGCGGATTTACTCTTGCGATGAACTGGGAATCATCAATGTCAAAGTACAGGTTAACCTCAGCACCTAACAGCTCGTATACACGGATGGTAGCTTCGATAACGCTCTTGGGTGAACCGGTCAGCCATGCCTCGTCATCATGCAGATCTTCCGGACGGATACCGATAGTAACGGTCTTTCCAACATAGCCCTTCTGCTCTACAACCTTTGCCTTCTCTGCAGGAAGAGTAATCTTATGTCCGCCGAAGGACAGGTTTACATCTGCACCGTCTTTGGATACAGCTGCATCGATCATGTTCATCTGAGGAGCTCCGATGAATCCGGCAACGAACTTGTTGCATGGTTTGTCGTACAGATTCTGAGGAGAGTCAACCTGCTGGATAACGCCGTCCTTCATAACAACGATTCTGGTACCCAGAGTCATAGCCTCTGTCTGGTCATGGGTTACGTAGATGATGGTAGCCTGCAGTCTCTGATGGAGCTTGGAGATCTCAACACGCATCTGGCCTCTCAGCTTTGCATCCAGGTTGGACAGCGGCTCATCCATCAGGAATACCTTAGGATTACGTACGATAGCACGTCCCATAGCAACACGCTGTCTCTGACCACCGGAAAGAGCCTTCGGCTTACGGTCTAACAGATGCTCCAGGTCAAGGATCTTAGCAGCCTCATGTACTAATTTATCAATCTCATCCTTTGGAGTCTTTCTCAGTTTCAAACCAAATGCCATATTGTCATATACGGACATATGAGGATACAGAGCGTAGTTCTGGAATACCATTGCAATATCTCTGTCCTTAGGCTCTACATCGTTCATCAGCTTTCCGTCGATGTAGAATTCACCAGAAGAAATATCCTCCAGGCCTGCAACCATACGAAGCGTAGTGGACTTACCACATCCAGATGGTCCTACGAAGATAACGAATTCCTTATCTGCGATTTCCAGATTAAAATCCTTTACTGCAACGAATCCATTTGGATACGCCTTTGTTACGTTCTTCAATGTTAAACTAGCCATAATCCAAAATCCTCCTAATTTTAGAAAATAAATGTTTTTGGGGCTCTTTAGCAATGCGGTTTCAGGCCCTGCTTTGTTCTGGTATTATCATACACGAAAGCCCGGTTTTTTACCATATGTTAAATAACCAAAATATTTTTCTTTAATTTGTCTATTCTGTATATTTACAAATAAAGGTTACCAAAATTCTTAATTTTCCCTGTCAATATTCTATAAAACCCTCACCAAACACCTCTCTCACATCGTTTACGATGAAAAAAGCCTTCTTATCCAGCTTCTGAACAATCTCCCTGATGCCCACAATCTCTTTTTTGGAAACCACACAGAACAGCATCTTCCTGCCTTTCCCAGAGTACATTCCCACAGCATCCAGGGCCGTGACGCCCCGTCCCATACGGGTCATGATAGCATCCCCTATCTCCTGGTATTTGTCCGAGATGATAAATGCCTGTTTTGAGAAATTGATCCCCTCTAGGATACCGTCGGAAACCTTGGCCACTACGTAGATAGAGATAAGGGCATAGAGGGCATAGGAGACGCCGAACACTGCAGCTCCTGCCAGCACCACCGCCCCGTCCAGCACCTGCATGATTCTGGCGATGGAGTAATATTTAAGACGCCTCTGCAAAAGCGCCGCCAGCATATCCGTTCCGCCGGTGGTAGCCGAGAACATAAACAGAAGCCCGGTTCCCGCCCCTGTCAAAATTCCGCCGAACAGCGCCGTCAGAAAAATCTCTTCCCTCAGAAAGACAACCTCCGGTATCACGTACAGGGAGACGGACAGAGACACCGTGGCCACAGCCGTCCTTCTTAAAAACCGGCCGCCCTTTATCTTCCAGGCGGCCAGAAACAGCGGAATATTAAAAACGGTATTGGTAATCCACAGGGGAATCCCTGTCAAAGTCTTTACAATAATTGCAATGCCGGTCACTCCTCCTGTGACCAGGCCGGCAGGATCGTACATGTTCTTAATGGCAAACCCCATAAGAAAGGCTCCCAACACAATCAATCCGTAATCAACCCAGACCGGCCTTTTTTTCATACCTTCATTTCCTTTCTACCTTTTTCTCGCCAGCATGTTCACCCACATGGTATCCGGGTGGCTGGCCCTCACATCCTCTGTCTCCCAGGTTTTAATGATCTCAAACAGGCCTGTCCGCTCCACCATCGCCGTCAGACTCTCCATAGTATAATCACAAAAATAGCGTTCTCCGCGGAATCCCTCAAAATCCCCTTTCTCCACTGACAGATACAGCACTCCCCGGGAGCAAAGGGCATCGCAGATTCTGCACAGAATCTCCGGCATTTCATTCTTCGGCACATGGATCAGAGAATTGCACGCCCAAATCCCGTCAAACACATCCTCAAATTCCATGTCTTCATAAGTCATCTGAAGCACATCCAGCCCTGTATGTATCTCCGCCAGCTTGCACATCTCCTCCGATGCGTCTAGGGGGGTTACATCATATCCCATATCATACATGATCAGGGAGTCCCGGCCGGAGCCACAGCCCAAATCCAGAATAGTGTCCCCTTCCTCCAGTTCCTTAAGGAACTGATGCATAAGGTCTGTGACATCCATATCAACTGTGTCTTCATATATTTTTGCCGCATATTTATTATAATATTCTATCGAGTCCACAACATCCTCCTATACTTTTTAGAGTGGTCTTGGAAACTCCTTATTCCCAGATCTGCGGAGAGCTTCCCAGACCGCTCTTTAAATTCGCTTTCAGGATCCTGCCGAAAGTACAGTATCTATAGCTGTCCGCCATCCTCACAGCTACAGGCTTTTTATGGCAGGCACCCCAGGCGCCTGGATCTGCCGGACAGCAGCAGTTATACCTTTTCTATGGTATTATCCGTAATTTTTATGATTCCCTCTTTCAGCAGATGTCCCACTGCCCGTTTAAATGCATTCTTGCTCATATGGAATGTTTCTTTTATAATCTCCGGAGATACCTTATCGTTAAACGGCAGCACTCCGTCCTTCTCCTCAATCACCTTAAACACCAGCTCTGCGTCCGCATTTATCTGAATGTAAGCTTTCTCCCTGGGACTTAAATCCAGCTTCCCATCCTCCCGGACCTTTGTAACTCTGGCCTCTATCACATCCCCTTCCTGAATATCCCCGAACAGCTCTCTCTGAGGAATCATTCCGTAATACCGGTTATCTACTGCCACAAAAGCGCCTAAATTTCTGTTAATCTCATACACAGTACCCTTTACCTTATCGTCCTTCTCATAAGGGGACTCACTGCTCATATAAGAATATACCTTCATGGTTGCCGCAAGCCTTTTGCTTTTGTCTACATACAATGCCACCAGACACTGCTCCCCCTGACGCACCTTATGGTTCTGCTCCTTAAATGGAAGCAAAAGATCCTTCTCCAACCCCATATCAAGAAACGCTCCGATTTTGCCTACTTCCTTCACGGTCAGAACCGCCACTTCCCCTATCTGCAGCTTGGGAATCGCGGTTGTGGCGATAAGGCGGTCCTCAGAATCTTTATAGATAAACACATCCAGTTTATCTCCGATCTCTGTTCCCTCCGGAACCTGTTTTCTCGGAAGGAGAACCGCTGCCTCATCGGTACTCTTTTCCCCCAGATAAACACCAAAATCCTTTGCACGGACTACTTCCAAAAGCTGTCTTTTCCCTAACTCAATCATCTCTTCCTCCGTTGTATTCGTCATGTGCTTTTTTATCCGCCACCGCTTGGGCGGCAGGTTTATTTCATTCTTCTCCTGTAACTTCCCTTTTTGGCTGCCGGCATCTGTTTCTATACGTATGCTTGTCCTCATCCTCTCATCTGGATCACTGCGTAAGGCTTTTCTTTACTGTCGCACAAAGCTGTCACATATCCCTCCTCTGTTTTACTAATTCGGGGTGTTAAATAGTCCCCCATGACTGCCGCCTTTCTGTATTCTGCCCTAAGTTCCTTCATATCAAAATCATCCGGCAGAAATTCCCTGGCAATCTCCACATACTGCGCATTGTTCACATG
>Ga0137297_11728_pt1 | contig 11685 bp, 9 predicted proteins | sample RamsorincwithD2O_FD_97191 | JGI IMG/M metagenome (GOLD analysis project Ga0137297, IMG submission 97191) | Mouse cecal microbial communities from Vienna, Austria - Mucin amended with D2O | ecosystem: Host-associated > Mammals > Digestive system > Large intestine > Cecum | place: Austria: Vienna... | reverse complement strand
CTGCCGTCTGACCATCAACCGCTTCTCCGGCGGCAGACAGTATATCTCCGGCAACCGCTGCGAGAGAGGCCTGGGAAAACAGAAAAACGAAAACAATATTCCGAATCTTTATGAATATAAGCTGGAACGGCTCTTCCACCATTACGAGCCGCTGCCGGCGGACGAGGCCAAACGGGGCAAAGTGGGCATTCCCCGGGTATTAAACATGTATGAGAACTACCCGTTCTGGTTCACCTTCTTTACGAAGCTTAAATACTCCGTGGTTCTCTCCCCCAGCTCCACCCACAAAATTTATGAGCTGGGCATCGAGTCCATCCCCAGCGAGTCGGAATGTTATCCGGCCAAGCTGGCCCACGGACATGTGACCTGGTTAATCAGACAGGGGATCCGTTTTATTTTCTACCCCGCTCTGTTTTATGAACGGAAGGAGTTTGAGGAGGCCAACAACCACTACAACTGCCCCATTGTGACTTCCTATTCCGAAAACATTAAAAACAATGTGGATGAGATCGCCGGGGAACAGATCGATTTCCGCAATCCTTTTATGAATTTTGAATCGCCGGAAACGGTGAAGACGGCGCTTGTCCGCGCTTTTCCCGAGCTTCCCGCGGAGGATGTCCGGGCTGCGGTGGACGCCGCCTGGGCGGAAGCAGATGCGGCCAGAGAAGATATCCGTAAAAAAGGGGAAGAAGTATTATCCTGGATGGAAACGCATCAGGCCAGAGGCATTGTGCTGGCAGGACGCCCCTACCATGTCGATCCGGAGATCAATCACGGGATCCCGGAGCTCATCAACAGCTACAATATTGCGGTGCTGACCGAGGACTCCGTCTGCCATCTGGCAAATCCGGAAAGGCCGCTCATTGTCTCCGATCAGTGGATGTACCATTCCAGGCTGTACGCGGCGGCAAGTTTCGTGAAGACAAGGGACGACCTGGATCTGATTCAGTTAAATTCCTTCGGCTGCGGTCTGGACGCCGTCACCACAGATCAGGTGAACGATATCCTGGCCGGTTCCGATAAGATCTATACCTGTTTAAAGATCGATGAGGTCAACAACCTGGGGGCCGCAAGGATCCGGATCCGTTCTCTGCTCTCCGCCCTCAGGGTGCGGGAGATGCGGCATATGAAGCGGACGATCCGCTCCTCTTCCATTCACAAAGTTTCCTTCACGGAAGAAATGCGGAAAAATTATACGATCCTCTGTCCTCAGATGTCGCCGATCCACTTCGATCTGCTGCAGCCTGCTTTTAACGCCTGCGGCTACAACTTTGTAGTATTGGGCAATGACAATAAACACGCAGTGGATATGGGGCTGAAATATGTAAATAATGACGCCTGTTATCCTTCCCTGATCGTGGTGGGACAAATCATGGATGCCCTGCATTCCGGCAAATATGACTTAGACCGCACTGCCGTGATCATGTCCCAGACCGGCGGCGGCTGCCGTGCCACTAACTATATCGGTTTTATCAGAAGAGCGCTTGAGAAGGCAGGAATGGCGCAGATTCCGGTGATCTCCTTAAACCTGGGCGGTATCGAGACGAACCCCGGCTTCCATATCAACGCGGATCTGCTGCTCCATGCAGCATTCGGCGCTGTGTTCGGGGATATCTTTATGCGCTGCGTGTACGCCACAAGGCCCTACGAAAAAGAACCCGGCTCTGCCGATGCCCTTCACGAAAAATGGAAACAGAGATGCGTCGCTTTCCTGACCGGAAAACATCTGAACTTCTTTAAATTCCGAAGGATGTGCCGACAGATCATCGAGGAGTTTGACGCCCTGCCGGTTACGGATGTGAAAAAGCCGAAGGTCGGCATTGTGGGCGAGATTCTTGTGAAATTTGCGCCGGTGGCCAACAATCATCTGGTGGAGCTGTTGGAAGCGGAAGGCGCCGAGGCGGTCTGCCCGGATCTGCTGGACTTTATGCTCTACTGCTTCTACAACCAGATCTATAAGGCGGATTATCTTGGCACCAGCAAAAAAACGGCACGGCTGTGCAGGCTTGGGATCTCAGCGCTTGAGTTTCTGCGGGGAAGCGCGGCGAAGGCTTTCGAGAAAAGCGCCCGGTTCCATCCCCCTGTGAGTATCTATAAGCTGGTGGAATATGCGGAGCCGATCGTCAATATCGGCAATCAGACCGGCGAAGGGTGGTTTTTGACCGGCGAGATGATCGAGCTGATCAAAGGCGGTACGGGCAATATCGTCTGCTGTCAGCCCTTCGGCTGCCTGCCCAATCATGTGGTGGGAAAAGGGGTGATCAAGGAGATCCGGAAGCGGTATCCGCTCTCCAATATTGTGGCCATCGATTATGATCCGGGGGCCAGTGAGGTGAATCAGCTCAATCGGATTAAGTTGATGTTGTCTACGGCGTATAAGAATTTGGGGTGATTGGTTTTGCCGGGCGCCGTCAGAGCAGGTGCTCTGACGGCTGGGTAAAGCCATCATCAAACTATATGGAAATGCCTTTAAAAAACAAAGTCACTCATATCCTCCACTGTCATACAGGGAATTTCTTTTTCCTGTCTTAGCTGTTTATCATTTGTAAAGAACATGTCACATTTTTTTACTACTGCTGTTGCTATCTGTAAGGCATCCATGGCTTTAAAGTTTTTATATTTCCCTCTGATTTTTGCCCCTTGTTCTGCAATTTCAGAGTCAATATCTACCACTTCAATATCCATATAATCAATAAATTTTTTAAAATTATCTATATAATCTATTTTTCCGTTACTATATGGTGACACAAGATACTCCTCGACAGTCAGTGTTGATGTTACAATCTGCATATGCTCTTTCACACATTTTGCAAAAAACTTCTCCATCGCTTCCATATACTGGGAACTATTTTCCAGAAAGTATATAATTGGAGCTGTATCAATAAATACCCTTTTAAAACCTGTCATTATCCCGCAACTCCCTCACATATTTATCCGCATTTTGTCCACGTTCTGTAGGTGCCATGACAAATTGTTTTAAATCTATGGTCTCTTTGTCTTTTATGTCGGATACTCCTAATAGTCCATTTATTCCCTGCATGATCTGCATTACAAAACTCAATTTATCTTCCGGCACTCTCTCCAGCATTTCAATTGCTTCCTGTCTGATTGCTGTCATAAAACACCTCCCGCTTTCTAATATTATCATCATTAGTTCCATAATGTATTTGTAGTATAGCATTTTTTATTGTCTTATACAATCAGCGCCAGGAAAAATTTCCACCCATACACTGTTTATACTTCCTTCCTCTCCATAATCATCGCGCCGATCACCGTGAAAACCACGATATACCATACACAGACCACGACAAACTGTGGGTAGCCGTCGACGGTGAGCTGCTGGCGGTTATTGTTGGCTACCATGCCATAGGCCAGAAGCGAGTAGGGGTAGATATGGCCGTATCCAGCTTTGGCCATTGATAAAAGGCCGGTCAGACCACCGACAAAGGAGATGCCGACGGGCAGAGCGAAGCTGTCACAAAGCAAGGAGATGATCAACTGTATCGCGGCCATAACCATCCCGCCGAGAGCACCGAACAGGCACCAGATGAAAAGTTCCTTCGTTGGCGGTTCGCCTGTGATGCCCGCCAATTTGCCGGAGATCAGGAACAGTACGCCGATCCAGAGTTCTGTCAGCAGGATGATCTTCCCCGCTGACAATAACTTTGCCAGAAACAGTTCTTTTCTTGAGATCGGCAGAGTCAAAAGTTTTGTTAAATTATGATTATTTTTTTCAAGTCTCATCAGGTAACTGCAGTAGAGGCCCAACAGAATCGGCAGGAAAAAGTAACTGGTGAACAGCGTATGCTGTGTCCAGAGACTATACCATTCGGAAGTCAGTATCTCAATATTATTCAAATAGTTCATCGTTCCCAGAAAGGCGGGAACTGCCGGAACTACGATAAAGACCAACCATACCGGAGAACGCCTTAATTTCATTCTTTCTGCTTTGTATAATTGTAGCAACATGTTGTTTTTCCTTTCTGCGCGGTTTTATGGAGAAAATCATCTTATAACCTGCCGGAAATCGGCTTGCCTGTGAAAACAGATTTCGTAAGCTGGCAGACCGCCGTCCAACGAAAAATATAGTTTACAGATCTGTGAATACCGCGCCGACACAGAACTGCAATATCACCTGTTATTTATTTCCGTTATTTTCTTAGACCTCCTTTTTACAGAAGGCAATTTTTCCCGCTATATATATAACAACTGTTATTATTTCAATTGCAATGAATGCTCCCCAGTTGATTTCCCGGAAAAAGTAGGTGGAGATCCTGGTTGCTCTGTCGTATTCTGACCAGACTAACATCAAAGCTCCATAATATCCCCAGGGGGTACCGTAAGAGAGAATGCGGTAAGGCAGAAACATGGACAGCAGTCCTACAAATTCCCCGATGATCCCCACAATATACGGTATCGCCGGTTTGACAAAGCACATCGTCACCGTATGCTGCAGGATATAGACCGCAAAAGTCGGCGCGATTGTGAACAGCAGGAGCAATAAATATTCTTTTACCAGGAAACTTCCGCCGAAATGATGTCTGAAAAATCCGTCGGCGATAATACCGCACCACTGGATCAGGATGCCGGCAAATATCAGTCCAAGACCGTAAAGCAGCTTTGCATCGTACAGTTTTCCTCTCTCCGCGACAGTACACAGATGTTTCAGCATCCCGTTTTTGTGTTCCAGATCACCCAGCCTGGAGGCAATGAGCATTGCCATCATCGGCAGGATCAGCACATTGATCAACGGCATCTGGTATAACAGCATATACCAGCCCTTTGCGATGGCATCTTCGCTTAATTTTCCGCTGAGCGCCCACATCAGCCCTACCGCTGACATGGCGAGCACAAACAGAAACAGGTAACGTCCTCTTGTTTTTCGATATTCCGCTTTCCATAACGCGATCATAAGCTCACCTCTTCCATCGTCATTGCCAGGAAAATCTCTTCCAACGTTTTTGTCTCATCCTCCTCGTGGAGCCTGCTCAAAGAGCCCTGATATTTCAGCTTTCCGTTTGCAATAATACCGATATCGTCCACGATCTGATCGATCTCCGACAACAGATGGCTGGATATGATCACCGTCATCCCGTACTTTTCGGGCAGGGATCTGATCAACTCCCGCATCTCCTGAATGCCTGCCGGATCCAATCCGTTCGTGGGCTCATCCAGGATCAGCAGCTTCGGAAAATTCAAAAGCGCCGCCGCCAGTCCCAGCCGCTGTTTCATCCCCAGCGAATAGGCCGATACTTTTTTCTTTCCCTGATTTTGCAGGCGCACGATCCGCAATACTTCCTCCACATTTTCCTTCGGCACCCGCAAAAGCCCCTGCAAAATCTCCAGATTTTCCCTGCCGGTCAGGTGCCCATAATAGGAAGGACTTTCGATCAGGGAGCCTGTCTGTCTGAGGATCTCTATTCTGTTTTTTGCTGTCATCGTCTTCCCAAACAGGCTGATTTCACCCTCTGTGGGCCTCACGAGCCCCAACAGCATCTTTAATGTCGTGGATTTACCGGCGCCATTGGGCCCGCAAAAGCCGTAGATCGTCCCTTCCATCACCGACAGATTGATGCTTTTTACAGTCAGGACGTCTCCGTACCTCTTGGAAAGATTTTCTGTTCTCATAAGTTCTTTCATGTTATTCAACCTCCGCGTCTTTTCAGGAATCTTTTCGCCTCATACCATATCACGCCCTCCTTATCCCAAGCTTAACTCCTCCTTACGGGAACCTTAAGTTTGGCCAGTTCTACCAAAAGGGCTTAAATTTGCGCTTTTGTTATGGTATAATGTCCACGAAAGCAATGAGCAGTGCGCAAAAAGGCAGATAAAAAGATGCGTTGCGCTTGCACATAAGCAGATTTTTATCTGCCTTTTTGCATAGGGCAAACGCCCGTGAGCTTGAAAAACCTTTGGTTTTTCGGGCTTGCACTGCTTACTCTATGAAGGAAAGCTAATCCCCCGGCTCATTTCCCACGGAAGTGTAATATCCCGCAGCAAGCTGCGGGGTATTACACCCTCGCGGCAGTCGCCAGATATCCGTGCAAGCACGGCTACCTGGCTCGTTGCCCGCGGAAATAAACTATGGAAAGGTTTCATTTATGACAGATAAGATGACAGACACACCGGAACTGAAAAATAAAAAAATCCTGCTGGTGGATGACGAACCCCAGCTTTTATCCATGCTGGAGCAGATCCTCTATTCCAACGGTTTCTTCCAGATCTACACCGCGGGATCCTGCAGAGAAGCCCTGAACATCATGGAAAAACAGCAGATATCTCTCTGTATATTAGATGTAAATCTCCCCGACGGCGACGGTTTTTTCCTGTTTCGGGAGATCCGAAAGTTTTCCCAGGTGCCGGTCATCTTCCTGACGGCTAGAGGGGAAGCCGAGGATAAGATCGAGGGACTCACGCTGGGCGCTGACGATTATATGGTAAAGCCTTTTCTGCCAAAGGAGTTTCTGCTACGGGTTACCGCCCTGCTTCGGCGCACCTACGGCAATATCCTTCCGGAAAACGGTTTTTTCCTGCCGGATCCTGACTGCGGAAAAAGAGAAATCCGCTTTGATACTGCTCTCGTATTGCGTGGGGAAGAAGAAATACCGCTGACGCCAAAGGAACTGATTCTGTTAAAGGTGCTCTACGGACAGAAAAACCGCATTGTCACAAGCGACGCTCTGACCATGGCCGCCTGGGGCGATACCAGCTACGGTTATGAAAATACGCTGATGGTGCATATCAGAAGGCTGCGCCAGAAAATCGAGACGGATCCTTCTTCGCCGAAGCATCTGCTGACTGTGAAAGGGCTCGGGTATAAGTTGGTCGTCAAGCCCCCTGCGGCAGGCTGACAAGTCTGCAAACCTGCAGCGGCCGCCGAATATCTGCCGGAAACCGCCCGACTCATTGAATACCGAAATGAAATACCCTACAGCAAGCTACGGAGTGTTTCACCCTCACGGCAACCGCCAGAATATCCAAACAAACCTTAAGCCAGGCTTGCCTGGCATTTTGCCCGCGGAAATAAACCGGCAAACATCGCAAATGAAAAGATTCGGAGGAATTTCCTGCTATGATAAAAGAAAAACTCTCCTCTCACCGCTATGATATGACGATCTTCAAAATATTTATATCCATTGTCCTGATTTCCTCCCTTGTGGCAATCCTGTTATTTGGTGTCAATTTTCTGGGGACCGGTTCCATTTTGAGCAATGGCGGCGAAGTCTTTCCGAATAATCCCAGGGGGATCCTGGAAAAACTCAGCGCGCATTTTGAGATCGTCACGGATGAAACAGGAGGCACCGTATCTTTCACCCTCACAGATGAGACTGTTGTGCCGGAAAATTACTGGTGCATTCTTTTGGATCAGGAGGGCGATATCGTCTGGTCTCTGCACAAGCCTGCCGACATTCCTGACCACTATTCTCTGAACGATATTGCCGCTCTTACGAGATGGTATTTAAATGACTATCCTGTATATGTCAGAGTTGAGGATTATGGTCTCTTCATTCTGGGCATCCCCAAAAACGCTGTGGGAAAATACTCCATTGAATATACCATGAACTGGTTTGCCACGCTGCCTCGGCGTATTTTGCATGTGTTTATCCTGAACTTTATTTTTGCGTCACTGCTCTCCTCCGTCTTCGGTTCCTTCCTCTACAAAAAAATAAAGCTGTTGACAGAAGGTCTCGCAAAGCTGAGAAGGGAGGAGGCTGTCTCCCTGCCCGCCAGAGGTATCTTTAAGGAGCCTTTCTCCGATATCACCAAAACCTCCCAGTCCCTTGCCCGAAAAAATGCGCAGCTGGCAAACCGCGACAAAGCCCGCTCCAACTGGATCTCTGGCATTTCCCACGATATCCGCACGCCCCTCTCCATGGTGGTGGGCTACGGGGAACAGCTTGCCGAGGATCCGGAGCTTTCCGAGGAACAGAGAAAATATGCGGCAATCATCACTGCCCAGGGCTTGAAGATCAAAAAGCTGATCGAAGATTTGAATCTGATTTCTTCTCTGGAATATGAAATGCAGCCCAGAAATAAAAAACTGGTGCAGATCGCGGTTGTGCTGCGCAGCGTGGTTGGGGAGATATTAAATTCTGACTTGATAAGTTTTTCCTCTCTGGAGCAGGACTCTGTAAATAGTGCTGATTCTGCTCTCTCTAATCAGCTTTGTGAAAACAGAAATGTTTCTTCTACGTCCATCCTGTTTTCAGAAAACAATACTGTTTCTTCTACATCTGATCAGACTTCTGAAGGCGGTACTGTTTCTGATCTGCCCGGTCAGGCTTCTGTAAACAGTGCAAATTCCACTGCGTCCAGCCAGGATCCGTCGGAAAAGTACGACATTTCTCTCTCCCTCCACTGTGGTCAGGCTGTGATCCTCGGAGATGAGTCGCTCCTTGCCAGGGCTTTTTACAACCTGCTGCACAACAGTATCACCCACAATGAACAGGGCTGCCTGATCACCGTTTCTGCCAGTCTGCAGGCGGAGTGTGTCTCTGTTGTGATCGCGGATAATGGCTCTGGTGTTCCCGATCGCGTATTAAAAAATCTAGATACTCTGCCGGGTACCGCCCACGGTTTCGGCCTGCCCATGGCCTGTAAGATTATTCGTGCTCATGGAGGGAGTTTCCAGGCGGAGAACAGGGATGGGTTTGTGGTGACGATGGAGCTGCCGATGGGTGAGTTATAAATTTTCATTGAAAATCAGCAGCTTTACTGAACACACTTAAGGTTGAAAGCATGCAGCTCTACATTGGAATGCTTCTTCAACAAATCTTACTGCATATAATTGCGATAACTCGCAAAAACTTTCAGAAATAAAGTGTTGGTTATGAGTGTTTATGATTTTTTGTTGAATGAGGGAAGTCTGGATAACTGATTGATAGGAAAAGAACAAAATGTGAAATAGAATCGACTTTTTCACTACATTTAATTACAATATGTTGTATGAAAGTAAACAAAAAAGAAATTATCGAAGAAAAAATTATACAAAATCAATGAATTATACAGATTGCTGACATTGTTGCTGAGGGTATTTCAAAACAGTACGCAATTCAATATTTGCAAAACAAAAATTGTGAAAGGGTTGCAAAAGGCGTATATCTTGCACCAGATGCATGGCGGGATGATTTGTATATTATTTCCCTGCAGTATAAGAAAATTGTTTATTCCCACGATACAGCCCTGTACCTGCTTGGATTATCAGAACGAGAGCCACTTTGTTTTACTGTTACCGTACCAAGAAGCTATAAGGTTGATTACAGAGGGAAAAGCCCACTTAAAAAGGTAACGGCAGTTGAGGAACGCTATTCCCTGGGCATGGATACTGCTGTTACACCATATGGGCATACAGTACCATGCTATAACGCAGAAAGAACTCTATGCGATATTTTCAGAACAGATACAGAAATGCAGGAAAAACAGTTTGCAGTAAAAGAATATCTGAATGGAAAGAAAAATCTGCCGAGACTTATGGAATATGCAAAAATGCTTCAGGTAGAGAAAAAAATCAAACAATATATGGAGGTACTGCTGTGATTCATACATCAACACAATTGAAAGCATTGGTAAGGAATAAATCTCATGGAGATAATGCCAAAGCCATGACATTAATCAGAAATTTTGTAATGGAAAGATTTTTGGAGCGGATGTCTCTTTCAAAATATAGCGATAAATTAATATTAAAAGGCGGCTTACTGATTGCTTCTATGGTTGGACTTGATAATAGGGCAACAATGGATATAGATACTACTATACGGAATTATAATCTTTCAGCAGAGGATGCAGAAAAAATAATTACGGATATCATTGCTATTTCTCTTGATGATGGAACACAGTTTGCCGTTAAGAGTGTTGAAAGAATTATGGACGAAGCAGAATATCCAGGAATCCGCTTTAAATTAGAGTCGGCACTGGATACCATGAAAATACCTTTGAAAATTGATATTTCTACAAATGATGTGATTACACCAAAGGAAGTGAATTAAAAATACAAGCTGATGTTCGAGGAACGCAGTATACCCTTGTTAGCCTATAACCTTGAAACTGTATTGGCAGAAAAAGAAATTCATATGAGCTTTTATCAGCTCCAAAACATATTTTGGAACAGATTAAATCGGATGCCGGACTGATGGAACAATGGGGAATATATCAGCGTAAGTATGATTATGCTGCGGATTATTATTGGGAAGATATAGTAAGGAATATTGAGCAATTATTTGAAAGTTTGATGTAGATTTCCTTTTACCAATAATAGGAAAAAAGTATACCAATTTATGCCATGATATGCTATGATGAGACAGAAAATACTCTACCACAAAAATACCAGGAAATAACATAAATACAGCATTTTAAGGAGTTTTAGCGTTGTGATTAAGATACTTTTTATCTGCCACGGCAATATCTGCAGAAGTCCCATGGCTGAGTACATCTGCAAAAAAATGGCGGCCGAGCGAGGGCTCTCCGAAGAAATGGAAATCTCCTCCGCCGCCACCAGCAGGGAAGAAATCGGAAACGGCGTCTATCCGCCGGCCAGAAGAAAACTAAACAGCGTCGGCATTTTCTGCGACGGGCACCATGCGAAACAGGTGCGAAAATCAGATTACGACTACTACGATTATCTGATCGTCATGGAACAGTACAATATCCGCAATCTGATGCGTATCATCGGAAGCGATCCGGAAAAGAAAGTCTATAAGCTTCTGGACTTTGCCGGAAGCGACGGCGACATTGACGATCCCTGGTATACCGGTGATTTTGATACTACGTACCGTGAAATTGTCGAAGGGCTGGAGGGATTTTTTGAGGAAGTGATGGCATAAACGGGCGGTAATGCCGCCCATCCGTTCAAAGACCCCCCTCTCCCGCTGCTTCGCGTCACAAAATCAGAATGCAACGTAACCGTACAGAGGAAGGAGATAAATATGTTTCACATTACGATTATTGGAATGGGGGCTCTCGGCATCTTATTCGGCGATATTCTGACCGCTTCCCTGGGGCGTGATGCCGTCACTTTTCTTGCCGATGAGCAAAGAATTCAAAAATACAGACAGGACGGCGTCTTCTGCAACGGCAGAGCATGCGACTTTCAAATGAGTAACCAGGCATCCTGCACGGATCTGTTAATTTTTGCAGTAAAGGGAAACGGCTTATATGACGCCATGGAATCAGCCAAAAGTGCTGTGGGAGAAAATACGATCATTCTGTCTTTATTAAACGGCATAAGCAGTGAGGAAATACTGGCGCAGTATTTTCCGAAAGGGCACATTGTCCACTGTATTGCCCAGGGGATGGATGCGGTAAAACTGGGGAACAAACTGACTTATTCTCACAAAGGCGAACTACGGATCGGAACACCGGATCCTGCTCTTTCGCCCTTTGTCGAACGGGCGACGGAAATTTTGAAATGCGGCGGCGTCCCTTATGTGGTGGAAGAGGATATCCTGCACAGGCTCTGGAGCAAATGGATGTTAAATGTGGGCGTGAATCAGATTGTCATGGTGAACGAAGGAACCTACGGAACAGTACAGTGCCCCGGAGAACCAAGGGATACCATGATCGCCGCCATGAGAGAGGTAGTAAAACTCTCCGAATATGCGAAGACAGGCGTGACCGAAGATGATTTGACGTTTTATGTAAACCTTCTTGACACTTTAGATCCAAACGGCATGCCTTCCATGCGTCAGG
>Ga0137297_10253_pt1 | contig 11686 bp, 8 predicted proteins | sample RamsorincwithD2O_FD_97191 | JGI IMG/M metagenome (GOLD analysis project Ga0137297, IMG submission 97191) | Mouse cecal microbial communities from Vienna, Austria - Mucin amended with D2O | ecosystem: Host-associated > Mammals > Digestive system > Large intestine > Cecum | place: Austria: Vienna... | reverse complement strand
GGTAGCGCCCGCCTGTATCTGCATCCAAGAATAGGCCATCTTACCCTCCAGATTGATACCCATCACACGGGCACCCTTTCCGTTACGGCGTTCCATCAGCAGGTTATTATCCTCGTCACGGCCGATCTCCTCCAAGATAAACACGTTCCGCAAATCCGTATAGAAACCTTCCACCAAGAAATTCACCTGAACCGGGCCGAAGCGATGATAGAAATCTACGGAAGCACTCACGCTCTGCGAATTCTCCTCCTTCAAGTCCGGGGAGATCTGGATGATCGCCACGTCGCCACCCACGGCGGTGATATGCAAATCCTCGTCGAACGCTTGAGGAGCCCGGAAACCGCTGGAGTACGACATACGCAGGTTGATATCCTTCGTCGGATTGAAACGCACGTTCGCACGAGGGCTAAAGATCACGTGATCCATCATATTATGCTTATCCAAACGGCCACCGATCAAGAAACTCCAACGATCATTCTTCCACTCGTTCTGGGCAAAAGCACTACCGATATGCACGGTCTGGGCGATCGTACGGTTATAACCAAGCATCTCGTCCTGCAAATCATCGTAGCTATACTCGGCACCTCCCGTAAAGGTAGCGGGCATAAAAAGGCATTTGTCCCATTCGTAGGAGTATTGGGCGCCACCGATAAAGGTCATGTCCGTCGTGTTACCATAGGCGTTCGGGTCTTTTCCGGCGCCGTAATAACTCTGGCGTTTCGTATGCTGGGCGGAGGTGTACACATTCAGCCGATGATGATAGTCACGAGAGAAAAGATCGAATTTCAGGCCTCCCCCGTTGATCTGGTGGTCGGTCTGCTCGGTGATATCCGTCTCGTGAGGCGGAAGATCCAATAAATTACCGCCCCGGCGGAACTCGCTGATGTTATGGTACTCGAAAGTGAGCTTGGAGTAATTGCTGGTCTTTAGGTAGGAACGGAATCCGAGGGTCTTCGCCTCCAACTTACCAAGCTCTGAGTAGCCGTCGCCATCATGGTCGTAAGAGGCACGGTGGCGGCCCTGCCCGAAGAGGTAGATACCCGCCTTATGATCGTCCGTCACCAACGAGGCGTTCACGGTGGTATTGTTATCCGGACGGCTTCCCCCGATCATCGTCAACGAATGGGCGATCTGGGCAGAGTTGCGCATCGGCTCCTTCGTGATGATATTGATCGTACCGGCGATAGCGGACGAACCGAACAAGGCCGAGCCTCCTCCGCGCATCACCTCCACCCGCTCGATCATATTCGCCGGGATCTGCTCCAAGCCATATACGCCAGTCAGGGCGCTGAAGATCGGCCGGCTATCCACCAAGATCTGGGTATAAGGGCCTTCCAGACCATTGATACGCACTTGTTGGAAACCGCAATTCTGGCAGTTATTCTCCACACGCACGCCGGGCTGGAAATTCAAGCCGTCGGCCAAGGAAGTGGCGTGTGTGGTCTCGAACACCTTGGAGTCGAGCACGTTTACCAAGGAAGGAGCCATACGGCGGGTCGTCTCGTTACGGTTTGCTGATACGACAACTCCGTCCAAGGAGACAGCGTCTTCCTCGGCATTGAAATTAATCTCCAATGTCTTCCCTTTCTTAAGGTTCACCGTCTTCTCCTCGGTTTTATATCCGATAGACTTCATGACCAAGGTATATTTCCCCTCAGGAAGATTTTTCATATAATAATGACCGGTCGCGTCGGTAGTCGTACCGATCGTCGTACCGTGGAGGTAGACATTGATAAAAGAGAGATGCTCTCCTGTTTTCTTATCGAGGATATGACCTACGATATTAGCGTCGGAAGGATTTAGGGAAACATGATCGTCTCCCTCTGCCCACGCTGACGTAAAGATACAGCACAGGCATAGTATAAGTGTAATAAACTTATTCATTGCTTGATTAATAGTTGTTTGAATATTAATGATTACGAATTACCGAGGAGACGGGGCATGCCCCGTCTCTACAAACGGATATTGATTTCTGGATATGTAATCAAACAACTGGGGGAGCCCGCAGGTATCGCAGTCCCTCAACGGAAGTGACATGATCCGGATAGACCGGAGACTCGGAAAGATTAGATACTTTTAAAGAATAGAATTGTAAACGTAACGGGTGAATCGCCCCGTCCATCACGTGAATAGACGAGAGCATATGAAACAACTGTATCTCCGCCAGAGAGGCATGATGATGGCAAGTACCGTCCGCCGTCTTCTTGAAAGGGTGCGCATGCACGATGGTCGTACCATGCTCCACATGGACGTGCGTAAAAAGCGAGACGCTGCTATAATATGCGATAAAAAGTACCGGCAGCAACCACTTTATATATTTAACCATCGTTTCCCTCACCCTGTATCATCGTTATTTCGTGGGCAAAGATACTACAATTTTTTTAATTGCTTTGTTTTATGTATTTTCGCGCTTCTAAAGCAAAAAAGAAACTCTTATGAATTGGTTACTTGAGACGCTTGCAGAACCCTCGATGATACAGGCCGTGGCTGTCATTTCTATCGTGGCGGCGGTTGGTGTGTATTTAGGGCGGCTAAAGATATTCGGCATTTCATTAGGCATTACTTTTGTATTCTTCGCCGGTATTATGGCAGGGCATCTGGGCATTACCGTAAATAAGGACATGCTGAACTTCGCCCAGAATTTCGGGCTTATCGTTTTCGTATATACCTTGGGATTGCAGGTAGGTCCCGGTTTCTTCTCTTCCCTAAAAAAAGGCGGGGTGGAAATGAATACGATGGGATTAGGGGTGATCGCTTTAGGACTGATTTTGACGTTGGTGTTTCATTGGATAACAGGAATCTCCGTCCCCGTTATGGTAGGGTTGCTATCCGGTGCCGTAACGAATACCCCGGCCCTAGGTGCCGCCCAGCAAGCGCTCTTACAGATGGATCCGGAAAATACGAGGAACGTAACGGATATGGCTCTGGCCTGTGCCGTAGCTTATCCATTAGGTGTCGTAGGCGTAATTCTCGCTATTATCATCTTGAGGTCCTTATTCGCTAAAAAGACACAGAACACGCATAAGGAGCAAGACACGACAACAAACGTAGCGGAATTTCAGGTATTAAACCCCTCTATTTACAATAAGAGCATCCAGCAAGTCATGAAATTGACAGAGAAACATTTCGTGATCTCCCGCCTCTGGAGAAACGGAAAGGTGACGATCCCTACCTCTGAAACCATCTTAAAGGAAAAAGACCATTTGCTTATCATATCCGTAAAGGCGGATGTCGAATCCATCAAGGTACTTTTCGGAGAACAAGAGACTACGGACTGGAATAAGGAAGATATTGACTGGAACGCTATCGACAGCCAATTGATCTCCCGCCGTATCGTCGTAACCCGCAACCGGGTAAACGGGGTAAAGCTAGGCTCGCTCCGGCTCCGCAACCTATACGGGATCAACATCACCCGGGTGAACCGTGCGGGTATCGATCTGGTGGCCTCCCGTGACCTCCGTCTACAGATCGGGGATAAACTAACGATCGTAGGCGAGGCCAATTCCGTGAATAACGTGGGTAAGATCTTGGGAGACGAGCTGAAACGGCTGGATAACCCCAACCTGCTTGCCATATTCGTAGGACTTACGCTGGGCGTATTAATCGGGGCGATCCCAATTGCCATACCGGGAATGAGTACCCCCATCAAGCTGGGTATCGCCGGAGGACCGATCATCGTTGGAATCTTGATGGGTGCGTTCGGCCCCCGTTTCCACCTAACGACTTATACCACCCAGAGCGCGAACCTGATGATGCGGCAGTTTGGTATAGTGATCTATCTGGCGGGACTGGGAATCGACTCCGGAGCTCATTTCTTCGAGACCGTCTTCCGTGCCGAAGGATTGTTATGGATCGGCCTCGGTTTCCTATTGACGATCGTACCGGTCTTGATCGTCGGGTTCATCGCCTCGCAATTCTTCAAGCTAGATTACGCCCACAACATAGGTATGCTATGCGGAAGCATGGCCAATCCGATGGCCTTGAGTTATGCCAATACGACCGTCGAGGGTGACGAGCCTTCCGTATCTTACGCTACGGTTTACCCGTTATCCATGTTCATCCGGGTGATTTCTGCCCAATTATTGATCATGTTATTCACTTGACTGCTTAAAAAGTCTAACATTCGACCTGTTTTTTGTTTCACTTACCTTATCTTTGCAAGACATTTGAAACAATACTTTGATGAATGAATGAAACTATACTCAATGGGCTACTGAACTTGTTCGCTATATTTGCTTCGTTGGCAAAAATAGAAAGCGACCAAGCGCGTCAGGCCGTCAATTCTTACTTAACCAGTCACTTTGGTATCCGCTCCCATAAAGAATATATGGAGCTATTTGATGAGATACAAAGTGTTTACGATGATCCGGACTTCGATATCGATAGAGAGAGTGTTATTATCAACGTATGCAACCAGCTCAAGCCCAAATTGATTGCGGAAGACCAGCTATTGCTTCTTCTCCGTTTCATGGAGTTCGCCCATGGCAACAATGAAGGATTGAACGAGAACTTAGCCATTTTCCATAAGATCGCTACGATATTTAATATCGACACGGATACCTTCGACAATCTATACGCCTTTGTTGTCGGTAAAAAATCCCCCTCCATACTTACGATCAACGCTGATGATAGCGATAAAGACGTCAACCATATCTACAGAAGGGGGTTGGAGGGCGAGATACGGGTGTTGAGACTGACCCGGTTCGACCGAATGGTCTTTATCTACCAAGGCAGCGGACGGGTATTCATGAACGATATCCCGCTTACTTCCGGTATCTTCTATGGCTGGCAACGTAGCAGCGTAATCAAAAGCCCGCTATTCTTGCCGGTTTATTATAGTGATGTCCTCGATGTATTCAATCAGAATGAGCATAAGGAACGTATTTTATTAACCGGGAGGGATATCGAGTTCAGCTTCAAAAATAGCGAGAACGGTATGCACAATTTCTCTTTCAACCTTGAATCCGGCCAGTTGGTAGCCATCATGGGAGGAAGCGGCGTTGGTAAGTCTACCTTGTTAAGCATCTTAAATGGGAATATTATCCCCGGTGAGGGAAGTGTATGCTTGAACGGACATCCGCTGAGTGATCCGGAATGCAAGCAATTGATCGGTTTCGTGCCTCAGGATGACTTGCTGATCGAGGAGCTGACCGTATTCCAAAATCTATGGTATACCGCCCGCCTTTGTTTCGCGAACCTGACCGAAAAGGAGATCGAGGATCGTGTCAATACGATACTGGAGGATTTGGATCTGAGCAAGATCCGGGATTTGGCCGTCGGGTCTCCAATCCGGAAAACGATCAGCGGAGGGCAGCGCAAACGTTTAAATATAGCACTGGAACTTATCCGTGAGCCAGCGATCCTTTATTTGGATGAGCCTACCTCCGGCCTCTCGTCCACCGATTCCGAGAAGGTCATCATGCTGTTAAAGGAACAAACACACCGGGGACGGCTCGTGGTTGTCAATATCCATCAACCTTCGTCCGAGATCTATAAGTTGTTCGATCGCCTGTGGTTATTAGATACCGGCGGTTACCCGATTTACGACGGTAACCCGATCGAGGCGATCACCTATTTCAAACGGATCGCCAATTATACAGATCAAGACATCAGTGTTTGCGGCACCTGCGGAAATATCAATCCGGAACTAATCCTAACCATTATCGACGCAAAAAAGATAGACGATAGCGGAAACCAGACAAACATCCGGAATATAACTTCAAAAGAATGGCATGAGTTATATGTAGCTTCCCGCCCGAAGTTCCAAGAGGTTAAGCCTACCCCCCTGCCCCCGAATCATCAGCAGAAGCCCTCGATCTGGAAGCAATTCTGTATCTTCTTGGAAAGAAACATAAAGACCAAGCTGACCAATAAGCAGTATTTGTGCATCGCCTTACTGGAGACTCCTTTATTGGCGGTGATCGTGGCCCTGCTCACCCGCTTCGTACCCGATGACGGGGATTCTTTGCTGGCGAACAAAAATCTGGTATCCTACATTTTCATGGCGGTGATTGTCGCTACTTTCACGGGGTTAAGTATCAGCGCCGAAGAGATCATCAAGGACCGGACGCTCCTAAAGCGAGAACGATTCTTGCGATTGAGCCGAGGCAGTTATCTCTCGTCAAAGATGTTCTACCTGCTTTGTATCTCGGCGATCCAAAGTTTGCTATTCATCGTGGTAGGAAATTTATTGATTGGCATTGGAAGCGAGATGTTCCTTACTTGGTGGATCACGCTATGGGTAACCTCATTCCTCGCCAACCTGACAGGTTTGGTACTATCGCAATCCTTAAACTCGATCGTAGCGATCTATATAACGATACCGCTGCTTTTAATCCCGCAGATCTTACTTTGCGGCTTAGTTGTCAAGTTCGACGATTTGAGCAGGAGCGCATCCAGCCGGAACATAGTGCCCCTTATCGGTGAGGTTATCCCCTCACGTTGGGCATTCGAGGCGTTGGTTACGGAACAATTCCGGAACAACAGCTACAACCGCCTATTTTTCACGGTCGAGAAAGAAAAGTTCCTAGCGCAATATTACCGGAATGTCCATGCCGACGAGGTGCGCAGCCTCATAAACAGCCTCAACCTGACCCCGGAGAAACAGGAAGAGAACACCCGGACGATCCACAACGAACTGGCCGTACTATCCCGTGCCGCCCGTATCGCCCCCTATACGTCCAAAGAGAGTTACGAGAGCTATATGGATAAAGTAGAAAAAGCCCTGCATACCCGTAGCGATAATTTCACGGCGTTATTAGAGAAAAAACGGAAAGAGGTCATTCAAGAACACGGCTCCGAATGGTTGAACACCTTGAAAAAGGAACATCATAACTCAGCCATCGAGGAGCTGGTACTCAACTCAACCAGTACCCAATTCTATAAGGAGGCCCACAACCGGATCTACCCTAAAATCGGGCAGATTTATCTGGAACCGGACAATAATTGGGGACGTGCGCCTTTCTATAGTCATGAGAAAAAATTCGCTGGTTATACATTTTCTACTTTTACATTTAATTTATTAATGTTAGGAATCTTTGCTTTATTGGTAATTATATCTATCTTCGCAGAGTTTCCCGGCAAGTATTTAAACAAAGGGAACGATTAATGACAAAATATATAATCTAAAAATAAAGAATAACATGAAAAAGAGTTTTGTTAGCCTGCTAACCATAGCAGCGATTACATTTGGAATGGTATCTTGCAACAGCAGTAAAAAACAAGACGCCGCTGAGCAAAAAGTAGAGGAAGAAGCAGCTATCGCAGGAGAAGTATCTAAAGGTCTGCTTACTGCCGAGTTGAAAGACGAGGTTACTCGTTTCTTGAAAGATATGCCGGATTCGGAGTTGCCTTACAAAGTATCTACCGGCGAGGTTACGATCTCTGTCGCTAATACTGATTTTATGTTGCCGGTCAGCAAGGTTTCCGAATTGAACACACAAGCCCAGAAAGCACGTGCTTGCGGTATCTACTTCGCAGACTTGAACGTATTGAAGGCTATGAAAAAGCCGACTACAGATATCGAGAACGTATTGGTTAAATTGACTACGGATCTGGACATTCCATTCGCTATCGACATCATGAAAGAGTCCGCTCCCGCTAACGCCAGCAAAGAGGAGTTAAGCAAATTCATGAAAGACCAAGAAAACAAATTGATCGACGCTATGATGGAAAATGATAAGGCTGACGTTGAGCTTGAGTTGTTAGGGGGCATGGCTGTAGAATATGCCATTGTATACGCAAACCCGGGCTTGGTTGTTAAAGGCGACGCTATTTCCGCCGGTTTGAGCGAGAATATGGAAAAACGTATCGGTATCATCCAGCAGATCACAGCTGACTTAGCTAAATATTATCCTGACTTGGAGCAATTAGGGACTACAATCGCTCCGTTAAGCGGAATGGTAGCAACCATAAATACGGCTCGTGAGTCAAAAGCTAAGATTGAGGAAATGCGTGCGAATCTATTGAAGTAATATAAACCTCATATCATAAAAAGTGTATGGTGATAACATCATACACTTTTTTATATCCCTTCGGATATCACTGCAACAGGCTTTGCAATAGTACTGCAACAAGCCTTACAGTAGTACTGCAACAGGCCTAGCAGTAGTACTGCAACCCTTATGCAGTAATGCTGCAGCACCTATGCAGTATCCTATATCTTATGAGCTTTGATAAGTACCTTATCCCCTTTTTCCAGCGTAGTAGCGAAAAGATAGATAGTTCCTCCATCCGCAATTTTAGTTCGCTTACGTAACTCTTCCACCGAGAGGGGGAAATTACGGACTGTGATATTCGCTTGGGGAATCTGCCTCGACAAGGTCTTACATTGTTTATTCGTAAAGGGGATCACTTCGTCTACCACAAAAGAACGTCCCGGAAAACAAGGGACTACCTCATCCGACGTATATAAATGACTGCTAACATGCAATTTACTCAATCCGAAACGAGTGGCGACCGCTTTAAACGCACCTGCCTTCAAGATGGAGACATTCGGTTCATATAAATAACGCTTGACTTCTCCACGGATGGAGGCGACCGCTTCCCGCTCTTCCATCAATGAGAACGTAAACGATTCCGACTCTTCCTCCGAGATAAAATTCACGCAACAGATCCGAGGATTCCCGTTTCTCGAGCCTTGTTCCAGCACAAATAAAAGTTCCTTACATTCGTTTTTCACCGAAAGAACCTGTATGTCAGTCACACCCGGAAGTAAATCCAGTGTCATACGAATATCCGCCATCGGGGATAGTTTAGCGATCACCCTTGGGGCATGACTAAATAAGACGGGGACTAGCTTTGTTAAATCCGGCTCGCAATCTTGCAACGCAAAAACCCGCTTATTTCCTTCTCCCCTACGAGCCGGATCGATATAGAACACATCTATTCCATCGATCTCAGCCAACAACTCCGTAGAATCGCCATTCAATACCGTTACGTTATCAGCCTCTAGTACCTTGAAATTATGGATAGCCGCCTCGCAATAAGCGGGAAAGCGTTCGATATAGGTAACCTGCCGTACTTTCCGGGAGAAGAAATAGCTATCGATCCCCAATCCACCAGTCAAATCACATACATGTGCCTGTGGATATACCAACCTCTGTTTGTACAAGGCAGTCTGTTCCGAGGAACATTGCTCCGCCGCTATCTTCGCCGGAAAAACCAGTCGATCGTTTTGATACCATGAAGGTAGTTTATCCTTGATCTGCCGCCGAGATTTTAATTGATCCACCACGAAAGGGATATCGATCCCCGGATAACGAGAGGCGGAAAGCAACAGACGATTCAAATCATCCGACGCATGTTCCTTGATAAATCGTGAAAGTTCCTCTATTTGTTCCATGCTTTGTCAACCTATACGTTCTTTAGGCAAAGTTAGCGTAAAACGGCTACCTTTACCATATTCCGACTTCAATTGTATCTCACCGCCGAAACGCTGCGCTATCACTTGGCAAATCGCCAGTCCGAGTCCGGTGCCTTGCGCAAACTCATCCAATTTGCAAAAACGATCAAAGACTTGCTTCTGTTTCTCCTCAGGGATGCCGATACCAGTGTCTTCTACATAGATATGAAGGCAGTCGCCTTTCGTACAGAAATAGTATCCAACTTCTATATAGCCCGAAGTCGTGAACTTGATGGCATTATTGATAAAATTAGACAATACTTGTTTCAGCCGATAAGGATCTACCGCCACAACCACCGGGATCTCGGGGACACGCATGCGTAGCTCTACCCCCTCGGGCATCATCAATTGGAAAGTACAATAGATTTCATTGATCAAGACATTCAAATCATGGCGATCGAAAACAAAACTCATCTTTCCGGATTCCATACGGGAAAGATCTAAAATATCATTGATCAGTTTCAATAGTAAGTCGGAGTTCGTATTAATCAACTTCACGAACTGCTCACGCTCTTCCGGCTCCAAGACCTCTTCCGAGTTCATTAAATTCGAGAAACCAACAATCGCATTCAGCGGCGTACGGATCTCATGGCTCATATTCGCCAAGAAAGCCGACTTCATCCGATCCGACTCCTCGGCTTTTTCCCTCGCAGAGATCAATACCTCCTCCGTATCCTTAATATTTTGGATATTCAAACATAAGCCATTGATTACATACCCATCATTCGCATCCTCTAAGCTTCCGTAACGAAATTCCCACCATTGGTAACCTTTCCCGTTAAAATCGCAACGATATTGAAGGATATGATGAGAGATCGTACCCGTACAAATGAAATCAATTAAGGATCGCAAACTCTGCCTGTCGTCCGGATGAGTCATCTCGTACAGCTCATCCAAAGGAATTTCCCGGGGAGAAATATTCACATAACTAAAGAACTCATTGTCAAATCGGAAAGTTCCAGACTGTAATTTCCAAGCAAATATATTACCCCCTTCCAACGCTAAAGAAAGATGCTCTTTCTCCTGCTTTAAATTAGCGAGCACCTCTTTCCTTCGTCTTGCTTCCCGCCAATAGAGATAAAACAAATAACCGATCAATGCCAACAATAAGATCACACCCAAGGAAGAGGCGATAAAAACCTCTATCTTATACCGTTCGGAAATAGGCATATTTATGACATGAACATTAGTAGGGACCTCTTCCTTTGAAATACCTAAACGTTGCATCTCTACCCAATCATACAGATACTCTTTGGGACTCTCTACGATCGGAACGGAAGAGACAGGCGTACCGGAAAGAATTTTAGCCGCCAACCTAGCCTGTTCCGCCGCTTGTATGCGGTTCGAGCAAAAATAGCCTCCCAGAACTTCCACGTTTATATTAAAGATTTCCCGCACTGCCGTAAATGAAGGAGTCACGAACATCTTAGACAAGCCTGCGGATGTATAGTCATAACGGATATTGAAAAATACGCAATAAGGATAGGTACCATTAATATTACTCAATAAAAACTCCCCATTGGCTTTACGAAAAGGCATGAAATGGATTATATTTTTCGAAGGACGTATCGCCTTCATTCTCATCTCGGTTCTAAACATCATGGAATCCACCTTAAAGTCCGGATCATTTAATTGGAAAGCCAATTGATTATAATCCAACACATACCGGCTCGTATCGACCGCTTTTATCAACTCCCGGAAAGCCAACTGCCCTAAGGAGGTCTTATCATAATTGATATAAATGCGAGACTTTCCCATTTGCCGATCGATCAAACGAAGGTTCTCCTCATAATCAATCTTATCCCAGCTACCTGTTACATTCGGATATTCTTCCAGCAAATCCCAATTAGGGAAATTGACGCCAGAGAAAACAACCGGAACTTTCTTTACAAAAGGATGGCCGCATTTCATCAACGTATAGGTAGCCTGATCATCATTCACCAATATGATGTCGGGCTTCCAAAGACGGATCGTATCGATAAAGTTATACATCCGTTCCTCTTCCTCCTCAGCCATATAACACTCGCAGTCGAGATAAAACGTACGGATGTCCGCATTCACCCGATTTTTTCCCAGCTCTTTCCGGATATCTGAGTTTAATTCCAGATAGTTCTTATCATCCCACCGAAAAGATTGGATCACAAGCACACGGCTCCGCTTCGCCTCAGGTTTACACCCCAACGCTAATAAAAGCAGAATAAAAACACCCCCGACATTATTTAAGAATCTCATGTCCAAACTTTAAACAGTAAATGTGACAAAAGTACGACTATTTTCATTATT
>Ga0137297_11726_pt1 | contig 11691 bp, 13 predicted proteins | sample RamsorincwithD2O_FD_97191 | JGI IMG/M metagenome (GOLD analysis project Ga0137297, IMG submission 97191) | Mouse cecal microbial communities from Vienna, Austria - Mucin amended with D2O | ecosystem: Host-associated > Mammals > Digestive system > Large intestine > Cecum | place: Austria: Vienna... | reverse complement strand
CTTCCCGTCCTCATCCAGGCGCACGTCAAAGGGAGCCACATAGACCCGGCACTTTCCCTTCTTCTTTCGGATATAGTCCTTCACATAATAGTGAAGCTCCCCTACAATCTCCTGGTGGATGCGCCCCGGCGCCGCCATGTAGTAAAACTGTCCGTCAATCAGCTCCGCCCTCACCTTCTCCGGAAGGGCGTAATAATCCTCTATGGTATACTCCTCCCCATAGCTTCTGGCCTCTTCCTGAGCCATACTGACATAGGGCCCGTCCCCGTCACTGTAAAAATACATTCCCAGCACAGTCTCCAGAGCCAGCAAAGTGCTGTACTTAGGCGATTTGGTTGCTCCGCTGAATATCTTGTTGACCGTCCCCAGAGGTACCCCTGACCGCTCCGCCAGCTCCTGATTGGTCAGATGCATCTCTTTTTTTCTCTCCTTCATCTTCTCCAGGTTCATCATGTCTTTTTGCCTCCCCTCTTATGTATTCTGTCTTTTTTATTATTATACTTTTATTACCGTCAACGGTCAAGTGCTTTACCGTATTTTATCCTTCAGAATCGGATTATATATTCAGACACAGCAAGTATGCAGAGCTGCCGCAATAATTTGTGACTTTCCAATCAGGCACAAAAAGACTCCCCTCTTGAAAGAATTTTCTTCCTATGCTATGATGATTAACGATTTAATAATACTTTGGAGAAATCGATATGAATCTGAACGTGATTGTAGTGGATAATTCTGCAGATTTAAAAGAAAGGCTGACAAGAATCTTAAACAGCATGGACGGTATCACCGTGTGCGGAAGCTTTGACGATGCCGTAGCTGCCATGCAATATATAGAAGATCATCCTCTGGATCTGGTTTTCTCCGACGTGGTGATGCCGGAGATCAGCGGGATTACCCTGGCATCCGCCATCTATGACCGCCCTGTGCATCCAGAGGTGGTCCTTCTGTCGGGCATTCCCGGATTCTCCCTGGAGGCCTGGAAAATCCGGGCCTTCGGTTTTATCATCAAGCCCTATACCATAGCCCAGATCCGTGAGATCATAAAGCTTTACCGGAAGGCAAAAGCAGAAGGCTCTTTAGACAGGGATGTAGTGCGGCAGGTGTGAAAGCTTCCTTTCCTCCTGCCGCCTCCTGTTTTACCGCCTCACCCAGACCATCATTTCTCCCGGTCCTCTGTTGGCCCAGGCGTAATAGGGAATCCATGTAAGCTTCTTCTCTTCGTAGCATTCTTCCACGCTATCAGAATACAAAGGCCTGTCCTCCTCTGTCTTTTGCTTCCTCCCCACAGATTCCAAAACCACAACGCCCCTCAGCAGATCCGGTCTGTATTCCTCCTTAAACACAGCCTTATCCGTCACTTGGATGCAGTGCAGATCAGGGCCGTTATCCTCCTCCTCCAGACAATACACCACAGGCCCGCGAAGCACTGCCGTCTTTCCTATGTTGTCCCTGACTTTAGGGTTTGCACGTACCATCCGCGGCTTTATCTCCATCTCAAACCGTATCTCATGGGTTCCCTTCCAGCAGCGCTTTAGATAAAGATAGCCTTCCCTCTCCCTGTAATCTGCCTCTTCTCCATCTGTCAGCACCTGGAAATTCCTGCACCATCCAGGCAGATGCAGCCCAAGCTCCCACTCCCTGTCACTGCCGCATGTCAGCTCCAGCCGTACATTTCCCTTCCAGGGATATTCTGTTTCCATACGGATCCGCACCTGATTTTCCCCGGAAAATGCCTTTGCCTCACTGCCTATATACAGATTGACAAGGAGCCTGTCCTCACTCTGCGTGTAAATATAGGAGCCCACAGAGCCTGCCAGACGGGCCAGGTTGGGAGGGCAGCAGGCGCAGGCAAACCATTTCTGCCTCTCCACCTTCACATGGCGGAAGGCCTCCACCTCCCTGTCCTTTTTCGGGTACACCTCCAGAGGGTTCACATAGAAAAAGCTTTTTCCGTCCAACGCCATGCCGCTTATGGTGCCGTTGTATAAAAGACGCTCCAGCACATCTGCATACTCTCCCCGCGGCTCTGTCTTAAGCATCCTGTATGCGAAAAATACCATGCCCACAGACGCACAGGTCTCCCCATACACCAGATCCCCGGGCAGATCATAATCAATGGTAAACGCCTCCCCATGTCATATTATCTGGCAGCTCCACCCCTGCCGCATCTGTCACTGTTTTGTTCACCACCAGGTTATAGGAGTTGACGCCTGAAGGTACCGCTACAATACTTCCGTCATGAGCCCTGCAGAAGCTGTCCAGGAATCCCTGGTCAAACACGTCCAGCGTAAAGGTATCCTGTTTATCCAGCTTCACAAAGGATTCCGGAAACGCTGCCTGATACTCTGCAGCTGCCGTGGCAATGGTCTGCATGATATCCGGCTGGGTTCCGCCTGCAAGCTGGGTTAAAATCTTATCGTTGTAGCCGTCATATCCCTGGTATTCTGCCTCGATCTTTACATGAGGATTCAGCTTCTGGTATTCTTCAATAGCCTTCAGCGTAGCCGTATGGCGGTCGTCTCCTCCCCACCACGCGAAGCGCAGGGTCACACTCTCTCCTGACGGCTCCTCCTTCTGCTCACTTTGTTTTTCCTGCTCCTCCTGCACCGCCTGCTGTTCCTGTGTCTGGGCGCTTTCTTTGGCCGGAGAGTCCGCTCCTTTTGCACATCCTCCCAGCAAAAGAGCCAGACCGGCTGCCGCACACATCCATCTCATTTTTTTCATATTATTATCTCCTTTTGGCATAAACATGGTGTAAATATTCCAACCGCGCGATTTGAACATTACCTTTTTCACATGCAAAACCACATTTTATCTTAAGTTTTGCACAGGTTTCATAGGTTTATTATATATTTTGTATACTTTATGCACAACTGACATTACACCATATAAGGTGTAAATATCTTATATCTTCCCGGCTCCCCCTTTATTTCTCCCAGGCCCTTTGTTATACTTGTAAACAGGTTTCGGTTGCACCTGATTTTATGAGAACGGAGGTATCTTATGCATTATCTCAAACTTCCCTGCAGTCAGCCTCTTACATTCCTTTCCTGCGGGCAGCTGGTTAAAAACAAAAATTTCCTCCATCCCAAACGGCTGCTGGATTCTTTTGTCCTGATCTATGTTCTGAAGGGCAGCTTAAATATCTCCCAGTACAACATCCGGCGCACCCTGGGTCCGAATCAGTTTATCTTGCTTCACGCATCCACCGAGCATTTTGGATGGCAGGAATCCCCGGAATATCTTCACTATTACTGGGTACATTTTCATATTCCCACAGAGCCTGTCTACATTATCCAGAAACCGTATCCCATCCAGATAAACCAGGCTTCGCCTGCATATTATATCCTGCCCGAAACCGGCACCCTGATTCACCAGAAACGGGTCCCTGTGCTGTTCTCACAGCTGCTGGACATCTCCATGCGGCAGCAGCCTGCTTCCCAGTATCTGCTACACTATTCTCTCACCGCTCTTTTACTGGAGCTGGCCGGAGAATTCTCTTCCCATTATCCGGCTCCCAAGGAAGAATCTCTTCATATTTACAGGATCCAGGACTGGATCCGCCATAATTTCCAGCAGACCATCACAGTCGCTCAGATCGCTGAGATTTTTCACTACAATCCGGATTATCTTTCCAGCAGCTATAAAAAACTGACCGGAACCACCTTAACCCGGTATATCAATTCCGTGAGAATCCAGTCCGCCAAGAATCTTTTGACTACCACAGACTTTACCCTGAAGGAAATCGCCTTCTACTGCGGCTTCTCCGACGAAAAATATTTTTTTAAGGTATTCAAACAATTTGAGGATATCACTCCCTCCGAATTTAAAGGAGCTTTTTTCAAGAAAAAAGAAGTGTCACAGTAACCCCCATGCCGCTTTCCTGGTACCACTATGAATGAAGGGGGGGTTACTATGAACCCTCTGGGGGATGCACACAGAATGCAAAAAACGCATTCTGGCGCGTCGTACGGTCAGCGCAGCAAGTGCGCAGACCTACCATGAGGATTCGATACTTTATAGTAACAAGAACTGCCGCAAAAGCGGCAGCTCTCTCACATAGCTTTCCCAACCCTACCCCTTAATCCCATCCATGGCAATCCCGTCCACCAAATACCGCTGGAAGATGATAAAGAAAATAATCACCGGCAGCAGCGACACCACCGACATGGCAAACAGGCCGCCGTAATTATTGTAGGAGTTAGGGTCAAGGTACATTTTCAGTGCCAGGGGAATCGTAAAGCGGTTCACACTGTTCATAAAAATCAGCGGCTGGAAGAAATCCTGCCAGATCCAGTAAAAGGCAAAGATAGAGGAGGTAATAATGGCCGGCTTCACCACCGGAACCAGGATGAAGAACAGAGTCTTAATCTTCCCGCACCCGTCAATTTCCGCCGCCTCATCCAGCTCTCTTGGAATCCCCCGGAAAAACTGAACCATCAAAAAGATGAAGAACGCCCCTCCGAAAATCCACGGTAGGACAAGAGCCGTCCTGGTGTCAATCAGATGCAGCTGCTTTAAGATAATATACTGAGGCACCACCATAACCTGGGGAGGAATCATCATGGTCATCATCACACAGCCAAACCAGAAGCCGGAGAACTTAAACTTAAGCCGGGAAAGAGCATAGGCCGCCAGCAGGGAAGTCAGCACGCAGCCTGCCGTGCCGATAACCGTCACCAGCAGAGAATTGACAAAAAACGTCACAAACTTCACCCCACCGATTCCCGAAAAGCCGCTGCTGTAATTGGTCTTCGCATCCCAGGTCTTGGGAATCAGGGAATACGTATCCAAAAACATGGTGTCATTGCTCTTAAACGAGCTGGCCAGAAGCCACAAAAGGGGATATATCATCAAAAACCCAAGGGCACAGGCCCCCACATGAAACAAAACAGCATTTATTTTTCTCTTTCTGTGCATTCCCATCTTCTCATCCCTCCTCAGACTCATAATACACCCAGTTCTTCTGGGTCTTGAAGATAATCACCGTAAAGACCGCAATGATAGCAACCAGAATCCAGGCAAGAGCACAGCTGTAGCCCATGTCAAAGTAAGTAAAGGCCCTGCGGTACAGATAAAGCACATAAGACAGGGTGCTGTCAAGAGGCCCTCCATCGGTGATGACATAGCTTTCCGTAAACACCCGGAAGCCGTTGATAATCTGCAGAATCAGGTTGAAGAAAATCGTAGGCGTCAGCATGGGAAGGGTAATCTTAAAAAAGGTATAGGACGGCCTGGCCCCGTCCACCATGGCTGACTCATAAAGGGCATGGGGAATCTGCTTTAAGGCAGACAAGAAAATCAGCATGGACGAACCAAACTGCCACACGCCCATGAGAATAATCACGCTGAGAGACGTACCAGGGTTCCCCAGCAGCGAGGTGGTCTGATGGATTCCCAGCACCTCCAGCAGCGTCATAGCCACGCCCTTATTGCCGAAAATCTGCTTCCACACAACAGAAACCGCGATGCTTCCCCCTATGATAGAAGGGACATAATACAGGGTCCTGTAAAGCCCCAGCCCCTTATGCCTCTTGTTCAAAAGCATGGCCACAAACAGGGCAAAGGCAAGCCTTAAAGGCACCAGAATCAAAACATAGGAAAATGTCACCTTCAGCGCCTGGACAAAGGTATCATCCTGGGTAAAGGCCCGGACATAATTGGCCAGTCCGATGATGCGCGGATTATTTAACAGATTAAAATCCGTAAAGGAATAATAGATGGATATCACCGCAGGAACCAGCCACATCCCGGCAAATCCAACCAGCCACGGCAGCATAAGCAGGTACGCCACCCCATTGTCTGCCCGCCCGGCAGCCCCTTTTTTCTTTTTGCTCCTCATAATACGTAATCAATCTCCTTCCCGTCAGGTTTTTATTTCACTTTCATAAGCCATTATAGCCCTGAAACATAAAACCCTGAATGGAATCAGCCGATTACTTGTCTGTAAATTTCCGACTTTCCCCTTCTGTCAATGTCCTTTTATATTCCGACGGCACCATCCCCGTCCTCTTCTTAAATACCTTGGCAAAATACTGCCCGTCTGCCGGATAGCCTGCCTGCTCCGCCAGCTCCGATATCCGGGTCAAAGGCCATGAGGCGCATGGCCAGCTCCATCCGAATCCGCACCAGAAACGAGGAGTACCGCTCACTGGTGCAGCGGTAGAAAAAGCGCCCGAAATAATCCTCGTTCATAAAAAGCACTTCCCTGGCCAGATACTGCAGGCTCAGCTCCGGACTCTTAATATTCCGGTAAATGCAAAAAAGAATATGCTTTATGCGGCTTCCCTCCTTTGTATCCGGCAGCGACAGACCAAGAAATGCACCGCATACCTCCGTCACCTCCTCAAAAATCTCCCAGATATCCCGGCCTTTCCACTGATAAGAAGCTTTTTGGCAAAACACCTCCAGAAAGAACCGGAACGAATCCGCTATCCGGCCCTCTGACAGGCCCCGCATCTCCATTTTCACCAGAGCAGCATACATCTCAAACATCAGCCCGGGATAATCCTCTGCAGCCTTTATCCGGTCATAGTCCAGCACCATCACCGCCTTATCCTAAAAAAACAAATTCTTTTTCTGCCATAATTCGCCATTCCCCCAGCCACAAAATGCCCCAAAACCATCTGAACATTTCATTCACATAGTTTCAGGGCATCCATACAGGAGAATTAATTATTACGCGCTAAAATCTCATCCGCTTCCTTCCGGAAATCAGCCGCCGCCTCTTCCGTAGAAATCTGTCCGTAAAACGCCTTGTAGGCACAATTTTTAAAACTCTCCCCCACTTCCGCAATTCCAATCGGGTCCGGAGCCGGAGCCTCCCCCGAGAATTCAAGCACCGTATCCGCATAGGCGAACATCTCTTTCTGCTTTTCATCCATCTTCCCGGAATTCACCAGAAAGTCTCTGGCATTGGCCATAGACGGAACCCCGCGTTCAGCCATCATAATATCATTAGATTCTTCCGAATTCAAAAACCAGTTAATAAACGCTGCCGCCTCATCCTTCACCTTGGAGGTCTCGGAAATGCAGAGGAAAAATCCCGGCTTATTCCACATAGCCTTTGTATTGGCAGGATTCACCGGAGGCGTAGTAATCATCAGTTCACTGTTCCTGCTGCTCATTTTGCTGGCATAATTATTGTTCTCATTAATCATACCTGCATCCCCCGTAACCACAGGCCCGGCCTCCTCAAATACCGCCGGATTGTAACCCACTGCCAGTGTCCCTGTAGACCCTACAATCCCTGCCAGCTTGTCATCGATTCTTCCTGTATTCAGTACCGCCTCCGACATTCCGGACACATCGATGGTGCCATTATCAATATATGGCTGCATATCCGCAAGGGAATTATTCTTGGCATAAGTTGTTATGTACAGATAATCCATCTGAACAATATCAGGCATAGACCCTGAGGCCGCCTGTGTAGACAGTTTATCAAAATATCCATCCCATCCCGAAGGCATGGCCTCAAAGGTCACATTGGGATGAAGTTCCGTATATTTATCAAGAATCTTCTGGGTATAATCATGCCGGTTCTGATTGCCCCACCAGGAAAACTTCAGGGTTACAGGCTCCCCTGCGCCCTCTCCGGCCGTTGTCTCCTCACCTTTACCGGCCGCGGCGGTGTCTGCCGGTGCTGCCGTGGTCTGCTCCGCCTTGCTGTCGCTGCCTGTGTCCACCTGATTATCTCCGCTGCTGCCGCCGCAGGCTGCCAGAGACCCTATCAGGATACCGGCCAGTCCCAGTGCACGCTTCCTATTTCTTCTCATAGTCCTCTCTCCTTTTCTAAAAGCTTTATCAACACTTTCTTTCGTCCCTTATTCTATCAGAAATTATTTTTCTGCCCAATGGACGATTCCGACAAAGCCCCAGGAAAAATCCGACTTTTTAGAGAAGCACCTCCCTGTTTGTTCCATAATAGATATCACCCCGGCCGCTCATCATCTTGCAGAATTCCTCAAACCTGTCCCAGGTATCATAATAATCAAATTCATAGCTGTGCCCCCAGACATAATAAATCTGAGGCACCTCTGTCTTAAGCTTTATAAACTTCTCCCCAAGCTCCATCATCTTATCAAATTCCAGATGATACACCGTAGGCTGAAACTGCAGCAAATCCTCCTGCACATCGAAGCTGTAGCTGCTTGTAATGGTTCTGGCATACCGGATTTTCGTGTGTTTTCTTATAAGCTCCACCACCCGGTCATCATGATTCACTCCGCCTCCCGGATATGCCATCCCTACAATCTCCTGATGGGTAAGCTCCTCCAGCTTCTTTCTGTCCTCCTCAACCTGGCGGACCACCTCCTCATCCCCTGCCTCCGTCAGATGGGGATGGGTAAGGGTATGAGCCGCCACCTCATGGTTCCTGTACAAATCCGCTGCTTCCTCCGGCTCAATCTTATTGTGCCCAATCCACATATTTTCCCGTCTCAAAGACCCCGGCGTTCCCAGCAGCTCCGAATTGATGTTAAACGTTGCCTTCAGCCCGTATCGGTTGAAAATCTTTACCAGCCTCTTATCCTGGGTCACTCCGTCGTCATAGCTGAATGTCAAAAACTTCCTTTTGCCCTGCATCATAATAGGTCAGACCTCCCTTTTTGTAAATATGTACTCTCGGAATCTGCCCTTATCATAACTCTCTTCTTCCAAAACAGAAAGGGGGTATTTCGACATAATACTTGAAAAAAACGGACTTTTTTCCCATGGCCGCCGGCCAGACCGACACCGTCCTGTTCCCTTTTGCAAACCGTATCATACACTCCTACTATTATCACAGCCAGGAATCATGTCTCCATGCCTGATTCCTGACTGCTTAGGTCCATGACAAAACTACAAAAGGTATTGATATGCCTGATAATATCTGCTAATCTGTTCTCCGGTGCAGGCAAGTTTATGTTCACCACAATAATCTTCCAGCACTTCTTTACAGATTGATAACTCCGGCAGCACATGAGCATTTTGTGGGTCCTCCATTGAAAGCTGAGTATACCGTATCGCCTTGTCAAAAAACATGCTTTTTTTCTCTGGGTCTGAGGAACATTTCAGCCCTCTTTTTACTTCATTCCCGATATTTACCATCTGCTGTACAAGAGATAATTTAAACCATTTTTCCTTTAAAACTGAATCCATTTACAAATCACCTCCGTAGCTTTTGCCCTGATGCCTGCATCCAATATCCCCATTCCACCCCGAAGAAAACCATGAAGCTGATTGTTATGAATATTGATAAAGGAATCATATTCCAAAATTTCATCCATCAGCTGGCTGTTAAGCCACAGATTGAAGCCCCACATATCAATTTCCTTCGACCCTCGCTGTTCCTTTAAATAATCTGCCAATTCATAATGCATATCTGCATCCAGCGCGACCAACTCCTTATCCAAATCACAACGTCCTTTATAAATCCGTTTACAAAAGAATTTATTTCATGCAGTTCCTTAATTGAATATTTTCTGTCTAGAATAATCATTTTCTAATTCCCCTAATCATAGTACAAAATCTCTTATTTCAAAATTATTATAACAAATCCTCAAAGATTGACAACCAGTTTCTGAAACGCCACGCAATAATTTAACTATTTAAACAGCAAAAATAAACAGCCGTCCGGTTCTTCAAGAACCGGAACGGCCGTTTATTCTTCCTCACCTCTATTGAATGGACACCACCTTATAATCCTGGTCTTCCACTGCCTTTTTCAGCACATCCTCCGAAACCTCACCGCTTAACGTAACCACTGCCGTGCCATTCTCATGGCTTACAACCGCCTGGCTTACCTCTGCCAGGGCCTCCAGGCATTTTTTCACTCTTGCCTCGCAGTGTCCGCACATCATTCCTTCAATCTTCATGGTCTTTGTCATGGTCTTCGTCTCCTTTTCTTTGCTTTTAGATTTTATTTTTTTATCTCTTTTGGAACTTCTTATATCGAACCAGTTCAGCCTCAGGGCATTGGTTACCACACAGAAGCTGGACAGGCTCATGGCCGCTGCGCCGAACATGGGATTTAATTTCCACCCAAAGAAGGGAATCCACAGGCCGGCCGCCAGGGGAATGCCTATGACATTATAGAAAAACGCCCAGAACAGATTCTCATGAATGTTCCTGAGGGAGGCTCTGCTGAGGCGGATTGCCGCCGGCACATCGCTTAGACGGCTTTTCATCAGCACCACATCCGCAGCGTCGATGGCCACATCTGTCCCTGCACCGATGGCGATTCCGATGTCCGCCCGGGTAAGGGCCGGCGCATCGTTGATTCCGTCTCCCACCATAGCTGTCTTCCCTTTTTCCTTCAGGGAGCGGATTACCTGCTCTTTCCCGTCCGGCAGCACCCCTGCAATCACCTGGTCCACACCGGCCTGGGCTCCCACAGCCTGGGCGGTCCTCTCATTGTCTCCTGTCAGCATCACCACACGGATTCCCATGTTCTGCAGCTCCTTCACCGCCTGGGGACTGTCCTCCTTTATGGTGTCGGCCACCGCGATAATTCCTGTAAGCGTTCCGTCACTGCTGAAAAACAGAGGCGTCTTTCCCTGTTCTGCCAGTCTTTCCGCCTGCTGCCTCATGGCCTGGGGAATTTCAGACTGCCTGCTTATAAAGGCCAGATTCCCTCCCTCAAGCTTCTTCCCATTCAGAACTGCCGTAAGCCCGTTGCCCGGCAGGGCCTGGAAATCGGAGACCTCCTGTGCCTGTATCCCCATCTCCTCCGCCTTCTCAAGAACAGCCCTGGCAAGAGGGTGTTCGCTTCTTTTTTCCAGCGCATATGCCATCTTAAGAAGCCGGTTCTGGTCCATGCCATCTGCCGGTATCATGTCTGTCACCTTAGGCTCTCCGTTGGTGATGGTTCCTGTCTTATCCAGCGCTACAATCTCTACTTTTCCTGCTTCCTCCAGAGAAACCGCAGTCTTAAACAGGATTCCATTTTTGGCCCCCATGCCGTTGCCTACCATAATAGCCACAGGGGTGGCAAGCCCCAGGGCGCATGGACAGCTGATAACCAGCACGGAAATCCCCCGGGCCAGGGCAAAGCCGATTCCCTGCCCTGCAATAAGCCACACAGCCATAGTAATCACCGCAATGAGAATAACCGCAGGGACAAATACTCCCGACACCTTGTCAGCCACCTTGGCAATAGGCGCCTTGGTAGCCGCCGGCATCGCTGACCATCTGGATAATCTGGGATAATGTGGTGTCCTCTCCCACTCTGGTTGCCTGGCACCGAAGGAAACCAGACTGGTTTACCGTGGCGGCTGACACATGGCTTCCCGCCTCCTTATCCACAGGAATGCTCTCCCCTGTCAGAGCCGATTCATTGACCGCGCTGCTTCCGTCCAGCACAATACCGTCCACAGGAATATTCTCCCCGGGTCTTACCACAAATATGTCGCCGCTTCGCACCTGGTCAATGGAAACCACAACCTCCGCGCCGTCCCTCACCAAAACCGCCGTCTTGGGCGCCAGCTTCATAAGGCTTTTTAAGGCATCTGTAGTCTTTCCCTTGGAACGGGCCTCCAGCATTTTTCCTACCGTAATCAGGGTCAGAATCATGGCTGCGGATTCAAAATAAAACTCATGCATATATTCCATGACCCTGGCCATATCCCCACGCATCTGTGCGTCGGTCATGGCAAACAGGGCGTAGGTGCTGTATACAAAGGACGCCATGGATCCTAAGGCCACCAGGGTATC
>Ga0137297_11723_pt1 | contig 11714 bp, 1 predicted proteins | sample RamsorincwithD2O_FD_97191 | JGI IMG/M metagenome (GOLD analysis project Ga0137297, IMG submission 97191) | Mouse cecal microbial communities from Vienna, Austria - Mucin amended with D2O | ecosystem: Host-associated > Mammals > Digestive system > Large intestine > Cecum | place: Austria: Vienna... | reverse complement strand
GCTTGTATCTAATTCTAATTCTTCTGGTAAGTAACTCATTATTGATTTCGCATATCCTGCTATCTCACCTTTGTTTGATACATCTATTGTATATTCTACAAATATTTTTGAGCTTGATGTTTCCTTTGGATCTATATCAACTTTTGCAAGTTTACTATTTTCCATTTCATATGTTGTTGTTCCTTTATCATTTTGTACTGTAAGTCTATTTATGTTTGCATCTAAGCTAAAGTCAAATATACCTGCTCTATATAATCCAATATCTATATCAGAAACACTTGAATCAGTTATACTAATTTTATCTGTGACAGCTTTATAATTAGAAACAATTGCATCAGAGTTTTTATCTGAGTTAACTCCTTCTTTCTTATAATCTGTTACTTGATATTTAGATGAATCATATTCAAATTTAACATAGTAATCACCAACAGGAACATTATCAAATACATATTCCCCACCAGCATTAGTTACTGTTTGAGCAACTATTTTCTGAGATGATACATCACATAATTTAGCAACTACATTTTCCATACCGTCTTCATTATCATCTCTTTGACCATTTTTGTTCATATCATTAAATGCTCTACCTATGATTCTATGTAAATTTGTTTCTGTATTTGCATCATTATTTTCAATAATATTATTTAAATAAATTTGTGGTTTTTCTTCTACACTAGAGGATACTACACTTAAATCATTTAAACTATCAGATTCTAAATACACTGCTCCAGTATCTGTTTCTGAAGCTATACTTTCTTTAACTGTTGGTTGTAAAATATTTTCCACTTTTGGAGTTTCTATAGTATCAATACTTGTTCCTGAAAGACTCCAAGAGTTATTTTGCATTACTTCTGAATTTGAAACTAATTCTTTTACTCTACATGTTAAAGTAATTTTAGCATTTCCACCAGAAGGTATAGATATATTTGAATAATATTTCTCTGAAGGAAATTGATTAACTATATTTCCATCGCTTATTTCACAAATACCACCATATATTTCTAAATAATCTGAAATATTATTATATACATCAATTCCTTGAGCTACTGTTCCTCCGATATTATAAATATCAAGTATATAATTTACATACTCTCCCTCTTTTAAATATCTATTGTCTATATCTGTATAACTTTCAACTTTTAGCTCTGGTCTTGCTAATTTTGTATAAATCTCACCTGTATTATATGTAGCATTTAAGTCTTGACTTTCTATTGTTGCACTAGAAGCAATCATTTTTTCATATTCAGCAATTTTCTTTCCCTTAACAATAACTTTTATTTCTCTTTCCTTTTTTAAAGTATCTATATTAAAAGTTACCTCTTTTGTTTCTGAATTATAAATCCCTTCTATTACATCATTATTATTAGAGGCCACATATGCTCTTACTAATTCGACTTCTTCTGGAATTGTTTGTCTTACAACCATATTATTTATTGGTTGTTCTTGTTTATTAGTAATTCTCAAAGTATATGTCATTTCCTTATCTGGAAGTAAGTCATATCCAAACATATCCGTTTTTATTTTTGTTTCTATTTGCGAATCATCAATATGAAAATCTTGCTCTTGTTTTAATAATATACCTTCATCCAAACCATTAGCCTCTACAATACCTTCAAAACTAATATTTTCCTTATAGCCATCTTTTATCACTAATTGGAAATCTATAGTTTCTGTAGTATATGGTCTTATTTCACCAACGTCAACTAATAGTTCTGTTACATTTTCATCTACATTACCTTCATTTACATATAATGTGCCTTCAGGTATAGTAGCTCTAAAAACAACATTTTCAGCAGAAGTTCTACCATCATTTTTTATTGTAATTGTATAATTAATATATTGTCCTTCTAAAACAACATCACCTTTTACATCAGTAACCATTTCAGCATTTATAATTGGAGCATCACCAGTAGTTAAAACTACTTTATCTGCTTCATTTACTTTTCTTGATTCTGAATCACTGTAATATGTTGCAAATGTTCCTACTAAATCAATGTTATTTAGCAAATTAGCTGGTATTTCAAAATTATATGTATATGTTAATATATCTCCAATTTTTAAATCATTATCTAATACTATCAAATAAGATTTAACATTTTTTATATCTTCAATTGCTTCTGTCCAACCATTTTGACTATTGTCCAAATCTTTTGTTGCTTCAGCATTTTCTGAATAATAAACTTTAGCAGGATAATTTCCATCTATAAAACTACTCATTGGAGCATCTATATTTGCACCTAAAGCTACATCTTCTGTTATTGCCTTATTTCCATTAAATATTGTTCTTCCTAATATGCTCACATTCTTCATGTCTTCATCTGTGTTGTTGATTACTATCATTTTCATTTCTGCTTGTCTTGCTTCTTTGAATGTTCCTACTGTATCTTCTTTTCTTCCTTGGTTTACTGATATTATTGATCCATTGTCTTTATAGCCTGTTATCATTTGTGCATTTACTAGTCCTTCAGGTGCTACTATGTTTAACTCTGCTCTATCTTCACCATGTCTTCCTAATAAGATATATGGACTTGGATCTGTAAGCATTTTCCAATCTGAACCAATACCATAGTTTGTAGCATCTTCATTATAGTAATTCATTTCTATCTCAGATTTTCTTGATGCTGTATACATGTCTACCGTAATATCTGATTTTAATATAACTGTTGTACCTTTGTCTGATTCTCCTAATGCATATTTTGTTTGTGTTCCATTTAAGATTATTCTTAATACTACATTTCCATTTTCATTTTCAAATGTTTCAATATTTCCTATTGTTAATTCATCATTACCATATAGTAAGTTAACATCTTGGATATTTATAGCTGTTACTTCTTTTGGAAATGTAAGCTCAAATACTGGATTTTTGTACATATCACTTATATCTAAACCATTATTTAAAGATAATTCTATCTCTATATCTTTATTTTCAACTAATGTACTTAAATCTTTTCTACTTAAAACTATACTTGGATTAGTAATTGTACTTAATAATTCTGTATATACAGATTTAGTACCCATCTCTGTTACTATTCCTTCTATCAACTCAGCTGCTGCTATATAATCTGATTGCATTCCCTCGAATTGCATAATATCCATTTTCTCATATGTTGATTTTTGTATTGCCTTTATAGTAACAATATCTAATATTCCTTCTGCCTCTGGATTATTTATTCTTATTAATATCTTTCCAATTTTGTTCTCCCCAAAACTAATTGTGATATTTCCATCGCTCTCTGACTCTGTAGATTTATCTACAGTTATTAAAGAAGTTCCATCTTCTAATAATAGTTCTAAATTTCCGTTTTCTCCTATTATTGAAAGTAGTTTTTCTCTATTTACTTTAACTGATTTATAATATGTATTTCCTTCAGCAGTATATCTATTTCCATTCATGTCTATAAAATATTCATCAGTTTCTCTTACTTCTATAGTATTAACAAGTTCAACTCTAGAAATATTTATATCAACAGTATTATCATATTCTAATTCATACTCTGGATTTTCTGAATTAGCATTACCATATAAATATCCTTTACTTATACTTCCAGTTTTTCTTGTTAAATCATAAGTAATTATATTTTGATTTGCTTCTGATAAATTATATTCTTTATTAATTTGATTTGAGATTTCATTAGTACCTGCACTTGTGAATACATTTGAGATTACTTCTACAGTTGAATTAACCATCATGTTTGATGTATCACCAAGATTAGAATATTTATAAGAAATTATGTATTCATCATTTCCACTATTTCTCTTATATAAACTATCTCTTTCCACATTATCTACACGTATGTTAACAACTGCATCTTGATAATTCCAGTTTTGTGTTGTAAATATAGCTTCACCATTAGTTAATCCATTTGTAAAACCTGTACTAATAGCATCTACGGTTACATCTTTAATTTCAGCACCTTCTATTTCAGGAATTGTTACCATAGTAGAAGTATCTTTAACTGGTAAATCATTTTTTGAATCAGTTCCAATAGTTACTCTAATTTGAACTAAAGCTTCATTTACACCATCTTTTGTATATGGAATAAACTTTTCGATTTCACTTCCAACAACTAAGTTCAAATTATTTTGGATTTCTAAAACAGGTTTAACAGTTTTAGTTAAAATTTCCTCGGCACCTTCTTTATCAACATAAGTAGTAGTTAAAACTAATTCAACACCTTCTTGAAGTTTCTTGATATTAACATATTCTTCATCTTTAATTTTGATTGGGATATACACTTTAACTTCTGTACCATTATTTATCTGTTTAAGCTTAATTTTATTATCCTCAATTGATTGAATATATTCGCCAAGCGAAATATTTTCTTCAAGAGTAAACATTTGATTAGCTAAATCCTTAATATCAACTCTAGCATTTTTCAAATATCCAGAATCTTTAACTCCAACAGTGATTTCAATAGCCAAACCATTACGAAGCACTTGTTTTTCAGGTTCCCCTGGTTGTTCCTCTACAACAGGTTCTTCAGGTTCAACTACAGTAGGCTCTTCTGAAGTTTCAGGTTCAACCTCTTCAGGATTCTCTGAAGTCTCAGGCTCATTTTCTTCTGGTTCTTCTGCTTCAGAATTATCTTCATTAACCTGATCCTCTTCAGAAGAATTTTCTTCATCAGATTCTGCTTGATTTTCTGAATTTTGACTTTCCTCATATTCTTTAAAACTATGAGATATTGAACCAATTTGAGTCTCTTGATTTTCCTCTCCTTCATTTTCATCTTGCTGCTCTGGTTGTTCTTCTGGTTGTCCCTCTACTACAGGTTCTACTGGTTCCTGTTCGACCACTGGTTCCTGCTCAACTGGTTGAGTAGGTTCAGTTTGTTCAGGCTCTTCAGTACTTTCTTCACTATTCTCAATCATAACAAATTGAGCAGCAAAGTTAACTGCATCAGCATTTTCACTATCAGCAGCATATACTAGAGCTGAACCAAGAGTCGCAAAATTAGTAAAAGTAAGCATAAAAACAATTAAGCAAGCGACCAATCTTCTAGTAAAATCTCTTTTCTTTTGCATAATTTACCTCCACAAAGTTTTAGACTTATAGTTATCTAAGTTCTATTTTAAAAGCATTATAAATACTGTCAAATGTATTTTTTAGAATTTTTAAATATATATATAATCTATACTTACGGAAATGTCGAACATTGGAGCTTTTTACATTTAGATTATTTTTTGTTAACCTATTTGTTATATTTTGTAGACTAGTTTACTTTTTCATTTTATGTGCACTATTTTATTAAAATTTTATATAGTTATCCACAGTTTTAGAAATTTTCTGTTGACAACTTATATAGTTAATTTTTAAAGAATAGTCTAAAAAATTGCAAAATAATTCTATATAACTTATATTAAAGTTCATAAATTTATCAATAATGTATAAAAATAGACAAAGATTTTATAAATCTTTGTCTATTTTTATTTAAATAATTTTAGTTCAGTAAATCATTATCATCATATACCGCTTTCTTTCTAACCACTATCACTACTATAATTATTGTTGTTGCTATAGCAGACAACAGTAATATTGTTAATATCATATTTACCATTGCATTAATATGTTGTCTTCCTATACTCAAACCTGTTGGTTCTGAGAAAGTAATTGTATCTTTAGCAGCATATGCATCCCTCTCTGTATATATTGTTTCTCCACCTTCGTATTTTACCTCTTTAGCCTTCCATGTATAAGTATCAGGCGAATTTGCATCTTGTACATAATAATTATATCCTGCATTAAATGCTTTAAAGTCTTTTGCAATTAAGTTAGCATTACCTGGTATTGATTGCATATCTCGTCTACCCACAGAATTACTATACATTACAATCTCAACTAAATTATCATAATTCATACTATTAACTGCTTCCTCATTAGCAGTAACTGTCGTTGTAATTCTTATTTCTCCTGATTCTCCTGGTTCTAATCTTGATGTTAATGAACCATTAGAATTGTCAGATGCAGTTCCAACAATATTATCTTTTGTTGTATATAAGTAATCTAACTCAACTGGTGCTGTAGCAAAAGTAACATATTCTAAGTTTTTCTTACTAGCATCATTTTTAAGTTCCATTGTTTCTTCACCTGTTGAATCGTCTATAACTGTCTCTAATTTACCAACTTCTTGTGTAACTACAACAGCTTCTTTTTCTGGTATATTATCTTCACTTACCTTAATCTTAGTATATTCTATTTCTACAGGCTCTGCTGTTATCAAATCATTTGATGATACATATAAATTATTTTTAGTAACATTTCCTGTAGTATCTTTTGTTACATATGCTCTTTTCTTATCATCCTGTAAACTAGTAACATCTTTTTCATAAGTATCATTTGTTTTTCTGTAAGCTACCTCAGATAACTTGTTTTCTCTATCTGATTCAGATGAAGCTACCCAAGCAGCACCAACTATATTTAACGTATCTAAATCTATACTTAAATCATTATCTATATAGTCAATTACTTGGTCTACTGTAGTTTTTACAATCACTTCTGTACCATATTTTTCATTTAATCCGCCATCATCAACTGCAGCATACCTATTATTAATATCATTATGACTCTCTATATAATCATTTGTATAATAATATGTACCTAAGTATCTACCATAAATTATACCTTTACCATTTATAAATGGAACTACATTACAATTTATACCATCTGAATATAATCTTTCAGTATCGCTATTTTCAAAGTTATCAGCTAATCTATATATTCTTGATATATTTTTTATATTGTCTAAAGTACCTGTTACATAATCTTTTTCTGAATTATTGAATACTTGTATTCTATAAGTTAATTTAACTTGTAATCCATTTAAAAGATTTGATTCCATAGCAATATATTTAAAGCCTTGTCCTTCTCCTAAATCTTTCTTTTCAATTTCTGTAACTTTTTCAACTCTAATTGTTCCATCTTTATCTTTAATTATATTACCATTTTCATCACAAGTTACTGTAAGAATAGGTTCTTCACCATCTTCTTTTAATAACTTAATTTGTTCAATTTCTTTTCTAACATTAACTCTAGTTTCAGGTCTTTCAACTAAACCAAAGTCAATATTCTTAATAGCATATGTATGATCCTTGTTCTTTGAAGTATTTGCGTCATTTGTAGAATCTCCCTCTGTAGTAATTACTGTCTTTGTACCATCATTTTTATAAACTGTATCATCTTCTTTTTCAACGCTGACATATAATTTAGCTGTATTCGCAACCATTCTTGTATTAGCTACAAACTCTTCTTGATTATTTGATAATAATGTTTGATATTCCCCAGTGGTATGTTGTTTTACATTATCAAATCCCTCTTTGCCATCTTCTTGAGTAGTTATCAATTTCGCATTATTAACATTTGAAGATAATATTTCAGCATTTTTATTAGTTATTGTTCTAGAATAAGCTATTACTCTCATTCTTTGTGGTTCATAGTCTCTAGCATCTGAAACTCTACCACCAACTTCATTTTTACTTAAATCATGCCATTCATTGTTAAGTGTAGATTTACCTGATAAATATTGTGTATCACTTGATATATTTTGATCATCCCTTGGCAGTGTATCATTTATTTGGAATTCAGGGTTTTTTGCACCTACTTGATATGTTGTATTCTTATAATCTTGTCCATTATATTTTAAATCAATCTCATTTACGTCATTACCATACTCAAATCTTACAACATATATACCAGCAGGGAAATTCTCAAATTTATAATATCCCTTATCTCCAGAAGTTTGCATTGAATTAAATTCTGGCATTTGATCTGGTCTCCAAATATATTCAAATTCACTATCTAAAATAAGTTTAAGATTATTTAAATCTATGCCATTTATATCTTCATCTGTAAATCCTTTATTCTTCAAGTCTTGCTTTGTAACCCTGATTTTTTCAACCATTGTTACATCAACACCTTCTATACCAGATTCTGTACCTTCATCATATATGCCATTTCCTACTGTATTATCACTTCTTGAATCTTCCCACACTGTTCCATCTAATGTTCTATGTCTTGTTTCATCTGTGATAATTACCTCTACTCGTGGTGCATATTCATTATCATCCTCAGTATATTCAAAATTATCAACTTTAGTTATGTTCATATTTCCCGGTGCTGAATCTTGATCAATTCTTCCTGAAATATTGTCATTACTATAACTTACTGTTTGATGTCTTGGTTCATTCTTATCATTATATCCTGTAGAATATTTTGTAATTTCTACAATATTACTTTTTTCACCTGTTAAATCAGGTCTTTCTGCTTTTCTCTCTTCTTCCGTCTTTTCTTCACTTTCTGATGAAGCAATTTTATATCCTTCTAAGTCAACTTGATAACTTACATAAAATTCAATCGTCTCATTTGGCTCTATAACTAATGCATCAGAAGTTGGTAATTTCCCGCTATTAATTGAATTTGCAGGTGTTAAGTCTGAATATGTAAATGTATGATATCCACCCTCATCAGAGCCTTTTTTTACATCTACAATTTTTTGTGCTGTCTCTACTATTGAAACTTTTGATTTATCTATATCATCATCTCTATTCCAATAATACTCTGCATATCCGTTTGATTGATCATTTGTATTATTAGCATCTGGATCAGGTCTTGTAGTCAACTTTCTATAATATGGTGCATACGCAACAGTTCTAGCCTCTCTAGAAACTTCTGTGTCTGTATCCGTTCCTGCTGCCTTCATGCTAGTTATATACTTTTGGAACTTTCCATCATTATTTGCAACTTCATTTCCTGATCTATTTTGATTATTAATATCTTCATTAGCACTACTACACATTTCATTTGTAATTAAAGTAAATGATTTATCATAATAATCCTTAAATTCATTTATTGAAACATTTGTATATGCTGACTCATTAGTAAATTGAATTCTATATGTTAAAAATAATTGTAATTCACTTCCAGTTTTTATAGCTTTAACAATATCCCTAGTCAACTGATTTTCTATAGATAAATATGATGAAGATCTATAATTATAATCAGAATTATATAAATCAACTGTATATTTTTGTTTTCTATATTTTAAAGTTTCTTGTAATGTTAAAGATTCATTAGTAATTTTTCCAAGTTTATTATATCTATAAGATGATAAATGTTCATTTACAACAACATTTGCCATATATAAATCTTTCATCACACCAATATCAGCTTCTCTTCTTTCAAGTAAACCTAAATTTATTTGATTGAAATATTCATATACTGGTTTATATACTGTATCTGCCATTTCTTCATTATCATAATGTTCCATTATATGAATTTTAGTTTCATATGGAAAACTCAATCCACCTTCTGAAGATCTAGCTGCAAATTTGAATTGATCATACACAAAACCATCTTTATTATGAGTTATTAATTTTGATCTTGTTTTTTGTGCACCAGCTTCTCCTTCTAAGTTAGCATTATATTCTAAGCTAGCATTTACTTGAGCATTTCCACTAACTCCAATAGCATATTCTTCTTTAGCAAATTGTGAACTAACTCCTATACCTCCAGTAGCATAGCCTTTTGTTGCAACTTCATTTTCACCTTTTCCTATTTGTTCTGTAGCTATAGGGTTTCCTCCCCAAACTTCTGTAAAATAACTATCAAAGTCTTGTCTTTCTTTAGAATTCTCTACAACATAAGACGAATTTGCAAAACTTTCATAATCTTTATCTCCACCTGAAGTTTGAGCTTCTGTTTTATAAAAGGCATTTAATTTATTTCTTAATATATCTTGTTTATTATTTCCTGTTGCTTTTGCTTTCCCCTGCTCTACTAAAAATTCTGTTGCCTCATATGTTTGTCCATCATATACAAACTCAACATCATATGTCATTCTATATTTTGATGTATCAAGACCTTCTTCAGAAGGAACTTGAATTACTGGAATCTTATACTTTCCATCTTTGTCTATATATACTTTTTTGTTAACAAAATCTATTTGCTCTCCACCAAATGCTGTCCAAGCTACTGCTTTTTCTCTATTAATTTCTCTATATGAAGAACCATTTTTTTCATATTTTACTTTCCATACTCTTACTTCAACACTATTTGCTTCTGCTGGAGTATCTTGTCCATCATATAATCCTAATGTTCCCCATTTAGCTTGATCCTTTTGTTCATCATGGTCTATCCAAACCATACCACCCATTGAAGTATTTAATGGTAATGTTATTCCCACAAATAAATCAAGTTCCGCAGGAGTATTTCCATTTTCACCACTATGTGAATGATCTAGATAATGTTCTGCTGCATCAATATCTATTCTTTCATTTGGTCCTGTAGCATTAGCTAATGGCTGTCTTTCTTCTGGATCTCCAGGATCAGGATCATCGGGATCAGGTACTGTCTCCCCATGATATTCTTCATAATGCCCTTTTGCTGTCATATAGTGGAAATCAAATTTGCAACTTTTTATTGCATATAAATCATCAATATAATCAATGTCTATATAAAATTCTTCTCCATTATATGGGAATGGATATGTCTCATCAGTATCTAAATAAGACTGAGCAGTTGCCTCATGTGCTGCCTTATCCTTGTATACTATCTCAAAATTAGTATTTTGAATAAATATAGACTCATTTGTAGAATCTAAAAGCTCATTTCCTTCTGCATCTACACCAACTAAAATAATATGCGTCATTCCACAAAAATCAACTTTAGATCTATTTCCTTCTTTTGCTATTCTTCTTTCATAATATACTTTTATTGGACCAATTCTATATTTATTAGTTTCTGCATTAAATCCAACCTTTAAATCTTCACTTTTTTCTGGTTCTATACCAACTTTATAATCAACTTTAAATGTTCCATCATCATTAGTTTCATATAAAGGAACTTGTATAGGACAATCTCCATCATTAGCTAATGCTGCTGCGGATCCAGCTGGAACTGGTGTATTTCCACCAACTTCTTCAATATATTGTTGGAATTTTCTTGCCTCATCTGCAAGACCAGAAGGGTCATCAGCCCTATTTTTATGTTGTCTTGGACTCGCATTCCACCAAGCATTTTGTATATTAGCACAAGGGTCACCCGTTATTTCAACATAATAATATTTTCCATCTGATTTTTGTCTAACATACTTTCCTGTTGTACCAACAGAAAATATCTCATCTCCATCTATAGGTTCACCATAAATTTCTAAGTCTTCTTCATCACCTTCATACAAATCTTCTGTATCTGAATAATGTAATACTTGACCATCTATATTAATAGCTCCTAACTCAGATAGTATCCAAGCCTCAACTGGTGTAGCATCATGTTCAGTTTTAGTCCATTTTACTTCTTCATTATATTTACTTCTTAAAGGTATACCATGCCCTGTACATAATATATTAGGATCACCATTTAAATCTTCTATTCCTAAAAAGTGTAAGTTGTCTCCTGCATCTCCTCTTGAAGGACATGTATGTTCAACAAGTTTTGTATACTTGCTTCCACCTGACATTCTAGCTATCCAACTTGCAACACTAATTGGATTTTGTAAAGATTTTTCTGTAGCTTCTTCAGCTGAATACATGGTTACAGCCCAAGATATAATTTCAGTACCTTTAAACAAAGTTATTAGAGAAACACATAATATGATAATTATTGTTAATATAGTAATTTTTAAATAATTTTTCTTATTTTTTATCATATTATCACCCCCTTACCTCGGCTATCTATACGCAGTTTAACAACATATAATATCGCTATCACCGTAATAAGTGTT
>Ga0137297_11722_pt1 | contig 11720 bp, 11 predicted proteins | sample RamsorincwithD2O_FD_97191 | JGI IMG/M metagenome (GOLD analysis project Ga0137297, IMG submission 97191) | Mouse cecal microbial communities from Vienna, Austria - Mucin amended with D2O | ecosystem: Host-associated > Mammals > Digestive system > Large intestine > Cecum | place: Austria: Vienna... | reverse complement strand
TACTCTGGTATCCCCCTGATACTCCTCCGGAGACAGAATATATTGATGCTGTGCCAGCGTAGTACGGTTCAAAACGCAGGCTGGCTGGCTCTTCTGGTAGGCAACCGTGAGTTTTTCCTGCCGTTCCACCTGTCGAAGATCATAAATCCGGGTCATACCGTCTCCTTTCTCCACAGAAAAGATGAAAATCCCGGTTCTCACCTCCGCATAAGGCAGAAAACTGGTAAGGGGCAGCAGAATCACCTGTTCCACATGGTATTCTTCCACAAACCGTCGTCTGAGCTCTATATCCTCCCCGGCAATCCTGGTCAGGCTTCCGTTGGGTACAATGACAGCACATTTTCCATTTTCTTTCATACAGTCTGCTACCTGACTCAAAAACTGGCTTTCCAGACGGGCGCGCCCCGCTTTTCCTTCCCCTTTTGTGTAACCGAAGGGAGGATTCAACAGGACATATTGATACATTCTCTCCTGCTCTTCTTTCATCTGAAGGAACACCGTCTCACGGGGACCGCAGTAAAGCACATTCTCACGCCCTTCTGAGGTGTCCTCTGTGCCTGTCCAGTTGTCAATGGACAGAAACTCCTCCTCGCCCTTCCTCTCTTTGAGTGCCCCTGCTCTCAGAAGAAACTCCTCGCTTCCTCCACAGATATCCAGCACCTTTCCCTCACCGAGAGGCAGTGCCGATGCCATAAGCCGCATAATCTCCAGCGGTGTCTGGTACACCGCTTTTGTTAAATATTCTTTCGTTAATTCTCTCAATGACATACCTATCGTCTCCGCCCGAAAATTTTCAATTGATCATATGTGTTCATTATATCACAAAACCAGCCGGGTGGGGTATTCTTTTCCGGCTGGTTTTGGCATTCTATTCTATTTTCGAGCATCGGCAGAGTCATTCATTACACTGGAAGGTCAAATTTTTTCACCTTTCCATTCTCCTCCCTTGACTCATCTGCAAGATATACAGCGAGATGTCCAGACACAGAATCAAAGATGGAGGTACAAGCCAGGCTTGGCTTTTCTCCTCTGATAAATTTGACGAAGTCCTCGGCAAGCCTTATATCACCGCCCCCATGGCCTCCCATGGCCCCGGTCATATCACCGCTCACATTCAGGTCGACAATCTCTTCGTCATACTCTCCCTGGCAGGCATCCGGGGACGGATTAATTTTACGAACTGTAAATCTGGAATCCTCAAAGCAGCCGAATATCTCCCCCCTGGTTCCGATGATATGAATGTTTCTTGCCGGTTTTGCAGATCCGCCCACCATGTTGTGGGTACCTGTGGCCCCTGACTCAAAATTAACCATAACAGACTGATGGTCCACCACATTGTTGTCACATTTATAGACACATCTTCCATAGGGGCTACCGCTCCTCATCAGGGCAATTTTATCCTCCATGGTGGGATTGTCCAAACCCTCCAGCGCGTCCCACACGTAAAACGCCCAGCGTTCTGGATGGTCTATATAAAGCCGTTTTGAAGAATACAAGCAGGAATCAACCAAGGGACAGTCCTTCATGCAGATTGTGCCTGCTTCCTTCGGCGCTTTTCCGGGCCGAAATTGATATTGATTTCCAAAGGAGGATATCTGCGACGGTCTTGTCTCGCTCATCATCCACATCATAATATCCAAATCATGGCAGCATTTTGCAAGCAGCATGGTTGTATGACAGCGCTCCGTATTGGCCCATTTTCCTCTCACATAACCCACCGAAACATGATGGTAGGACACATGCTCTGTTGTCTGAATATTGATAATCTCACCGATTTCACCCTTCACAATCCTTTCCTTGATGCCATAGTAAAAAGGAGTGTACCTGAGTACATGACAAATCATTACCTTGGACTGATTTATCCTGGCACACTCCACAAGGGTCCTCATCTCCTTTTCGTTGGCGGCAAAGGGCTTCTCCAAAAGCATGTCATATCCTACATTTAAGAGAGGAACCGCCGTTTTTAAATGCCACTCATCCATGGTCCCGTTGATCACTGTATCCGCCAACCTGCCCCTTGAGGCCAGTTCATCTGCATTCTCAAAGCACATATCCTCTGAAAATCCGAAATACTCCATTGCCTTTTGGCGCCTCAAGGGATTGGGATCCGCAACGCCCACAATTTTCAGCATATCCGGTTTTGTTTTTGCCAGCCGGCTGTACACAAACGCCCTGTGTCCGGCTCCTACAATGATTGCCGTTATCGGTTTTTGTTCCATAGTCATCACCTTCTGCTAAATATTTTTATTTTTGCCGTATCTATCCACATATTGTACCGGTGAAATCTGGTAGGTTTTCCGAAACATATTATAAAAATTTGTATAATGAATATATCCCACCTTTTCCGCCACTTCAGTCACATTACTGTTCCCTTGTTTTAACAGAAGAGCAGCCATCTTCATTCTCTCCTTAATAATAAACTGACTTATGGAGACATTTTTTTCCTTTCTGAAAATCCGGTTCAAATATACAGGGTGAAAATGAAAACAAGACGCTATATTCTCCACATTTAAATCCGCCTTTGTAATGTTTTTCATAATATACTCTGTTACCATTTCAACCATCTGTTCAGGCTTCCATTTGGCAGAATCGCCGTTTTCCTGATCATTTCTCTCCTTCTCCTTCAGAAAATTTTTTCCGTACTCCATATAAAGCTTTCCTTCTCTTCGGTTCTCTATCCGTTCCACCACATTTTGGATCACTTTTCCTATATCCTCGTATTTGGCCGGAGTTAATATATAATCCTGACAGTTCAGACTCATGGCCTCTTGGGCATAGACAAATTTTGCGTGACATGTAAGGAAAATACACTCCATCTCTTTTCCGTTCGCTCTCACCCATCTTAACAGAGCCAAACCGTTTTCACCCGGCATCTCGATATCGCAAAGCAGGATATCAATGTCTGTGTTTTCGATTTTCTCCTTTGCCGAACATACATCATACGCTGTATAGACCTCATCAATCCCATAATCTGTCCACTTCATATCCTCTTTCATTGTATCTGCGATAATGGTTTCATCGTTGACAATTAATAAGGTCATTTTATCTCCTCCAAATCATAGGGAAATGTCAGCGTGATACAAGTTCCTTCCTGGGGTGCAGATGTGATCGTCAGTCTTGCTTCATTTCCGTAAAAATATTTAAGCCGTTTCAGGGAATTGACAAAGCCTATATGGGAAGCATCCTCCGTTCCACTCTCCATGTAAGCCTCCAGATCCCGCAGTCTTTCTTCCGAAATCCCAGGGCCGTCATCCATAATCATAAAAGTGACATGCTGCTCCTCATACTGTCCCACAATAGAGATATGGGTAACACATTCCTTTTTTACTACATGTTTCACAATATTTTCTATAAAATTGTGAAGCAGCAGCGGAGGCACCCGTACAAACATAATCTCCGGGTCATAATTATACTCAATATCTATACTGTCCGGATAGCTCACCTTAGCCAGTTTGATATAACCTTCAATCACATACTGTTCCCTTTGAAACAGTTCCAGATTTTTTCCGCTTCTGAACAGATGCCGAAAATAATCCGACAGATAGAGAATAATCTCCTGGATGGTACTGTTTTCCTGTCTCTCAGCCAGTGTATACAAGAGGTTAAAGGCATTTAAAAGGAAATGGGGACGAATCTGCAGCTGCAGGGTTTTAAGCTCCATCTTCTCTTTTTCCAGCTCTTTTTCATAATTTTCTATTTTTAATATTTTAATATTTTCTGCCATCAGGTTAAAGGCCTGAAAGGAATTTTCGTACTCTGACGAATGTGCACTCTCCGTAATCCTGTAGTCCCAATCTCCAGTCTCCACATGTTTCAGGGCACGATTTAAACTTTTCAGAGGAACAATCAGCAGGTGGTGAATCACTCCATACAGCAGCGGAAACAGAAACAGTGTGATAATTGTCCCTGCCTGTATATAAATATTGGCATCTCTGATCCTTCCAAAGATTTCATCTTCATCAAGGTATGCATTCATATAAATATCCCCTGTTTTGGTTTGTGCAGTAATCCTGATTTTCCCCTGTCTCTCCTCCCCGACTTTATTGGTAAACGTACAAAAATCTTTCTCATATTGAATATCCTGTTCCAGCTTCTTTTGAATCACATCCAGATAGATCCAGCCGCCGTAAACCACATCATTCATTTCCGCATACAGGCATAGAATGTCTCTACCGTTTATATTCTTCAGGCTCCACCCCTTTTCCCAGGTGCCCTCTTCCTTCTCCTTCTGAATAAATGCCTTTTCCTCCGAAAGAGCCTTGTTCTCCTCCCTCCATACTATCAGGTCTTCTCTGTTCTTCACAAAAAAGAAATACCTGTCCATCCCGTCAATGAGCGGCAGCATTTTTTTGAAATCATAGTAAAATAATATCTTATAGTATTCATATTTCTCATCATCTGTCTGATGCATCATGGCAATTCCGTTGGTATTATTATATTTCATATACCACAGCCAATAGCTTCCCACACTCATTTTATTTTCCAGCAGGGTTACATGGTTTTTCATCACACTGCTCACCGACATGTTGATCTTTTCCCCCATGGTTTTTACCCCGCGGCTGTTCAGTATAACTGCAAATAAATTCACAGGTAATACCAAAAACAGCATGGCAATAAAAAGCTTTGTTGTGATCTTTCTTGAAAATCCCTTTAATTTCAGTTTTGCTGTCTCCCATTTCTTTTTCATTTCTAATTAACCCAAATCCCTTTTCCGCAGCTGCGGGCACTTTCGTACATTGCAAAAAGTGTATACATGGTATTCTTTACGTCAAAAACATCCTTCCCCGCCTTTAATGCTTTCTGAATCATCTCAAAATGAAGATAATGAGGCGTACAGATATGTACACTGTCTATTCTGTCATCCTCCAGCATTTTGTCGTAATCCTCATAGGCAGTCACATCTAGGTCTCCTGACAAAGTCTGACTTTTTTCTCATCAATATCACATACTGCGTAGAATACTGCGTTTTTTACATTTCTAAGGGACCAGGCATGAGCAGGTCCTATATTGCCATAACCCACAATGCAGACTTTTTTTCTTCCATCTATCATAATTCTATCTCCCTACATTTTACTCTTTTGTGAAGCTAGGGTCAAAAGGTATTTTTCACCATAACTTATCCGCCTCCTCCTGCATACCAAGAACAGTTCTTGTGGAGGAAAGTACGCTGTTGGTCACAGTATTCGATCCTCTTTTTATTTCATCCGTGAGATCCCTGAGAAAATCGGTCCTCGGATCAATTCCTTCATAAATCTGTGGCTCGTCTGTTCCCTCCTCGAAGACCGTCACATGGCTGTCAATCAGGTTAAAAGCCATCAGGCCCCTTTCACACCAAATCTTAAAGTTCCAATATGTAGGCATGGAAAATACCTGGGATGGAGCGGAGTAGGATACGTCCGCCAATAATTCCGCACCGTTGGTAAGGCGGGCCATAAAAACGGCACAGTCCTTAAACTCAGGATTTTTCACTGCATAGGCATTCCAGGTACGTATTCCATCCAGCCGCTCCACCTCCAGGCCAGTGATATCCCTCACCAGGTCAATGCCATGAATGGCAAGATCATTCACAGTTCCTCCGTGCATTCCTTCCTCAAAATACCAGGAGGGCCGGTGGGCATAATCAATACAATGCTGACCTGTAAATGACAGATTTCTGATCTCCCCCAGCATTTTCTCTTTAAGAAGAGCCCTTGCCCTGCAGGCAGAGGGCATATAGCGCAGCTCCAGCATACAGGCAATTTTTACGTCATTTCTTTTCACAATCCTCTCGATCTTTTCCAGCTCCTCCATGGACGTACACAAAGGTTTATCGGAAATAATATGCTTGCCCGCCTCCAGGGCTTTGACTGCAGCCCTTCCGCGCTGACCGTATTTTACCCCTACCGCCACAATATCGATATCCTTTTTCAGCCATTCATCATAATCTCTCTCATCAAAACAAATCCCCAGACGATCTGAGGCTGTTTGTCTGGCCTCGGCATCCTCCTCCAGACAGCCGATAATATCAAGTTCCTGGTTCTGCTGGGCCAGCTTATACAGCACGTCAATATGGCTGTGCTGAAAACCGTAAAATAAGATTTTCATTTTCACAGAAAAACCTCCGTTTTTTCCTCACACTTTCTCCTCGCTGATGTTCTCCCACCGTCCACTCTCGCAAGAGCGCAGAAGAGCGTTCATGACAAACACGGGCTTAATAAAGGTATCATAGTCCATCTTCATGGTCTGTCCCTTGAGGAGCGCATACATATCATTCATCTCATCATTCCCTCCCAGAGTGAGAAATGAGGATTTTATCTCGTCCTTTCCCAAAAGGGTAATCTGATACTTAAAATTTCCAGAATAAGTGGCCGTCACCTCGTATTGATCATACCTGGCTATTAATGACATTCTTCCCTCTCTTTTCACCGCATTCACCGCTTTTATATCGTAGCCGAATATGCTCAGCATGGTCTCTATCAAATGCTGGGCATAAAAATAGAAACCACCGTAAGGACTGTCCATCATAATGGGACAGAACAGATTTCCCCCCTGTATTCCCCCCAGCCCGTCGGTTTTTACCACCTCCGCAAGCTCAATGGCCTCTTTCGCATAGATACACATGGATCCCCCGCACACCTGAACCTGATTTTTTCTCAGTTCCCGCATAAATTCCAGTGCTTCCGCCTCTTTACAGGTGATGGGCTTATCGATAAACATGGGAATCTTGTAGGGTATATACGGTTTCGCATATTTGTAATGGTTATCCCCATGGCGGGCCGTAATCATGATACCATCCACCTTTCCAGCCAGCTCCTCATAGCTTTTCATGGCTGTTAGGCCGTATTTATCACAAAACTTTTTCAAGGTTTCCGGCTCGTCACTGTACACACCTATAATTTCTATATCATAGCATCCATCATTCTGAATCTGTTTCACAAAGGTATCTGCATGGGAATTTTCACACCCTAAAATCGCTATCTGATACATTCTGTCCCTCCTATTATCAATGAAATTTAACCGGCAGTGGATTTTGTGCATGGCACGCTTCAATCATGCGGATGACCTCAGCGCCCTGCTCTGCCGTGATTTTTAGCGGTTTGCCCAGCACGATGGAATCATAGAGCATATCGTAAAATTCTTTTACTGCAGTGTCAAAGGAAGAACCCTGGATTACCCCTGACTCCTCCACAAAGTTCAGCTTTTCAGAACAATATTTCGGGTGGCCGTTCTCATCCTGCAGAGGCTCCCGAATGACAGCATGTTCCTTCTCCCTGGCAGGATCAAAATACTTCATCCTGTAGCTGTCATGTTTGGAGGACAATGTTCCGTATGTACCGATAATTTTGCACACGAAATCATCTGCAAAAGCATCTGAAGAAATAATCTCAAGATCCACCACCGGCTTTTCCGGCGCTGAAATAATGATCTTCGCATAGTCCTCCGCATCACCGCTGGTAAGGACAGTGTCTAATTTTACATATTTTACCTCTGCATTTTTATCCCAGCCCAGAAATGCAAGGGCCTGTCCAATGGGATGGGGACCGGAATTATATACACTCCCTCCGCAAAATGCCTGCAGTGTCTGCCAGTCCCAGCGTCTCAGAAATCCAGAATACCGAAGACTGATCTGCCTGATTTTTCCTAATTTACCGCTCTCAATGATTTCCTGATTATTTCGAAAAGCAGGATTGAACAGGGTCTGCTGAAATGCCGTGAGAAGTACATGGTTTTCTTTTGCTGTCAAAATCAAATCCTCACACTCATAAAAGGTCCTAGCCAGAGGCTTCTCTGACAATACATGAAATCCATGCTGCAAGAGATCCTTGGATATCTCATAATGCATATGGGAAAAGGATGCGTTGACCACCAGATCAATATCCCTGCGTTTCAAAAGAGACCTGTAATCCTCATACACATCGCACCCAAACTCCCTGGCCGCGCGCTCTCTCCGCTCCTCTATGGCGTCCACCACTGCTGCCACCTCAAACAGCTTATTTTCCTCACTGAGGAGAAATTTTCCGTGGATATCCCTTCCGCTTCTCCCCTGTCCGATAATTGCAACCCTCACCTTTTTCATGTTCTTCCTCTCCTTCTATTCCTTCACTCCGCCTAGCGTAATGCCTTTTACAAAATATTTCTGAAAAAACGGATAGAGAATCAATACCGGTATAATCCCTACCATCGCGATGGCCATTCTTGCCGTCGTGCTGGGGAATTTGATCTCCATACCGTCCAATATGGAGGCATTTGCTTTCAGCTGATTGATATTTTCATTGATATTATTCAGAATAACCTGGATCGTATAATATTTCCCTCCGCCCCGCTCTGTCAGATAATACAGACCGTTTGTCCAGTTATTCCAATAGCTTAAGCCCGAGAGCAGACCGATGGTGGCCACAATCGGTACGCTCAATGGCATCACCACCTTAAAAAAAATGCTGAATTCACTGGCTCCGTCCAGCCGGGCCGCCTCAATGAGGCTGTAAGGAATGCTGTTTGTAAAATAATTCCTCACCAGAATCACATTAAAGGCATTCATCAAGAGCCCCGGAACAATAAGTGCCCAAATGGTATTTTTAATATGGATGTAATTCACATAGATATAATAAGTGGACACCAGTCCTCCACTGAACAGCATGGAAAATACCAGCATAAAGCTCAGCAGTCTCATACCCGGCACATCCCGCTGGCTGATGGAATATGCAAACAGTGTGGTCATCAAAATACTCCCCGTGGTGCCTACGGCCGTCACCAGGATTGTCATACCATAGGCACGCCCTATGGTTCCCCACTGCCCTGCAATATATTTATAGGCATCCAGGCTCCATTCTCCAGGAAAATAAGAAAACCCGTGGGCCGTTGCCCAGGTATTGTCGGTAAAAGAAGCTAGAAACAGCAGCACGAACGGCATCAAAGCCAAAAGCGCAGCTGTCCCGCATACAAAATGCGCCAATATCTGTGTTATCCTGAATTCTTTTGTCTTCACCTCTCCACCTCCTAAAACAATGCACTGTTGGACTCATATTTTTTGACCAGCTTATTAGCCGCCACAATCAAAATAAAGCCCACTACCGACTGATACACACTGGCCGCACTGGACATTCCGTAATCAGCGTTCTGCATCAATGCCTGATACACATATACGTCCAAAGTTCTGGTCACTGGATACAGAGTTCCATTGTTTCTTGGCATCTGATAAAACAGGCCGAAATCAGATCGGAAAATTCCACCCATGGCCAAAATAAATAAGGTGATAACCGTAGGTTTTAAAAGGGGCAGGGTAATGTGTTTAATCTGCTGCCATTTACTTGCCCCGTCAATACGTGCCGCTTCAAAATAATCCGTACTGATGCCCACAATACTGGATAAATAGATTATCATGCTGTATCCGACGCTCTTCCACACAGACACAAACACCAGAATAAACGGCCAGTATTTTTTCTCCTGATACCAAACTACCCCTTCCATTCCCAGCGGTTCCAAAATTCCTTTGTTGATCATTCCTGTCTCCGCCGCCAGGTATGCATAGCCCAAATAGCCTACAATAACCCAGCTCATCATGTAGGGCAGAAGTATTAAGCTCTGATATAGTTTTTTCGCTTTTCTCTGATAAATTTCATTGATTAGGATAGCCAGCAGAATCGCCGTAACTGTACCGACAACAAAAAAAGCGATACTGTACAGGACGGTATTTCTGGTAATCACCCACGCATCCGCTGTGGCAAATAAATATCTGAAATTCTCAATACCATTCCATGGACTTTTCAGAATCCCTTTTCTAAAATCTAGTTTTTTAAATGCGATTACGATACCGAACATGGGGAGATAGTTGTTTATAATCAGATAAATAAATCCAGGCAGTGCCATGATATAGAATGGTATGATCCTTCTCCAATGAAGTTTACGCCTCTTCTTCTTTTGAACCACTTTTCACACTCCTTTTTCCTTCATGTCTTTTTCTCAAAACAGCGGGGACGCTGCAAACTTTTATCGTTTATCTGCAGCATCCCCTTACTTGATTTCCTTATTTATTTGCCGCCCATTCGTCCAGCTGACGCTGATTTTCCTCAATCACCTTATCGATACCAGCTGCCTTCAGATCTTTACGGAAGCTTTCCAGATTTGCTCCCGGTTCAACTGTTCCGCAGTTGATACTGGTAATATACTGCTCAATCACTGCAGTCACTGCAGAAATCTCAGTGGCAACGCTGTCCTGCTTAAAGACGTATCCCATGGCGGGAGATTTTCTAGAGTCAGGAATACTCTCTTCGTATTCAAGAACCACATTGTTGTAATTTACAGCAACAGTCTGTCTTACCGGCCAGTGCAGTCTGTTTCCATAAACACCGTACGGCTGATAGTAGGGAAGGGTACTGGGGTCATCTGCCAAATAGTGATATCTTGCTCCTTCCTCTGTCTGCTCCACGATCTCGTAATCCCGGTCTCTGATACCGAACTGAAGAAGCCAGGTAGCCTCGTCATGTTCATAAATATAATTCAGTGTTTCTATAGCCTTCTCCGGATTTGCCGACGTAATCGGTACACTCCACAGAATATTGGATAATCCTGCACTGGCCACATATCCTGGAATCACATGCATGGTAACCATGTCGCGGCCTACAACATATGTATTATTTTCATTATTGTATGGACCGCCGTAGCTGAAGGTTCCCAGTACATTTCCGGCTTTCACCTGGTCCTTGGGATCCTCTGTGCTTACAGCCGCGTCTTTTGAGATATAACCCTTCTGAGCCCAGTCATACATTCTCCTGGCATATTCCTCAAACTCTGGTGTCTCAAACATATTTTCTATTTTTAAATTATCAAAGCTTTCGTTCAGCATGAGCACACCGGATGCAACGCTTCCTCCCCCTAAGAAATCATACTCAAAAGCACTTCCCGACAGAGGCCGCTTTGAAGTGGGATCAGGAGCTACACAGTAAAAGTTCTCTCCTTCACCAGCCTTCACCACCTCGAATATCTCTTCGATCTCATCTAAGGTGTAAACTTTATCAAAATCAGCTTCAAAGCCATATTTCTCCAGGATATCCTTGCGAGCTACATAGGCATAAGTCAAGCCATATACCCACGCATTGGGAACACCGTAAAGCTGACCGTCATAATAGCCGCCGTACAGACCGTTTCCAGTGGTCTCCACAATGGCAGATCCGTATTGTTCCACTATATCGTCCAGAGGCTGGATCAGGCCGCTGCTTACCAGGCTTCCCACACCTTTTCCGATGGACAGGGAAAGATCCACCTGTTCTCCTCCTGTTACATCCAATACGGTCTGGTTAATCAGATTACTTGCATTCACCGGATACAGGGTGACATGAACACCGATATCCTTTTCCAGCATCTCGTTCAGTGCATCCTCCACGTCCTGAAACCCGTCACCGATGGTTCCTGTAGAAGGCCACTGCCACACAATTTCCACCAGGTCATCGCCGCTTTCGGCTGCTACCTGAATCCCGCTTCCAAGCAGGCTGGTTGATAGAAGCGCTGTACCCATCAATGCTGCTGTCAATCTCTTTTTCATCTCTTTACCTCCTGAGTTGTATTTTTCGGTAACAATTCACATTCCCATAAATGTACAATAGGTCTGTGTGAACTGCTACATTTGTCACAGTACATAATTATCACAAAGCTGCCGGCTTCTCTTCTTGATAACCTTTGAACTGGGATCTGTATTTTTATTTTAGCTTTTTTATTTTCAAAAAACCATTATGAAATCATACTTC
>Ga0137297_11720_pt1 | contig 11726 bp, 10 predicted proteins | sample RamsorincwithD2O_FD_97191 | JGI IMG/M metagenome (GOLD analysis project Ga0137297, IMG submission 97191) | Mouse cecal microbial communities from Vienna, Austria - Mucin amended with D2O | ecosystem: Host-associated > Mammals > Digestive system > Large intestine > Cecum | place: Austria: Vienna... | reverse complement strand
TTGTTTGAGAGGCTTCGTACCTTGCGGACGGAAATCGCCAGAGGGGAAAAGGCGCCGCCCTATATTATTTTCTCCGACAGGACACTGGTGCATATGTGTATGTTAAAGCCGGGAACAAAGGCGGAAATGCTGAAGGTTTCGGGTGTGGGCGAATATAAATATGATAAGTACGGGGAAAGGTTTCTTGACTGCATACGGGAGTTTATAAAGATATCAGGGAGTGTGGAAGCATGAAGTTTTTGAAGGTTTTGGGCGGTATTTTACTTGCTCTGATTATCGGGCTTGTGGTTCTGGTGCTTGTCTGTGCCAATAATCCGGAGCTTACGGAGAAAATTGCGGAGTTTCTTTATCCTGACCGATACGAAACTGCGGGGACTGAGAGCGGAACGGAAAATCCCGGAGACGGTTCTGCAGGAAATGCAGATTCTGACGCATCGGCTCTTTCCCAGGGGATTCTTTTGGGCGAACCGGACCGGGGAAACGGGAACGCGGCGCGGCAGGAGGGGAGTTCGGCAGGCAATGCCGGAAAGGAAGGGATTGCGGAAAATATCCGCCCGGAATACATTGCCCCCGACGAGGCGGAGCTTATGGTGCCGGAAAAGGTATCGGGGCGAAACGGCTATCAGCAGATTCAAAGCGAGGCGGAGCAGGTTGACGATGAGTCCGCAAAGGCGCTGGAAAGCAGTCTGGGGCCGGGACAGACAGGGGACGGGCTTTCCTTCGACCCGCTTTTTTATCCCTATTATGAAATGTTGGACGAACAGGGAAAGCACCTTTACCGGCAGATTTATGCGAACGCAAACGCTCTGACCGGCGCTTTCGCACCGGTGGAGGAAGTGGGAGCGGCAAAGCTTAAGACGGTTTTCGAGGCGGTTTACAACGACCATCCCGAGCTTTTCTGGATGGAAACCGCTTATTATGGAAAGTACAGAAGGGATGGGCGGTGCGTGGAAATCGATTTGCGGTTCAACCGTACGGCGCAGAACCTGGAGGCATCGAAAGCTGTTTTTCAGGAAAATGCGGACAGCATAAGGAATCAGGCTTCTGCCCTTTCGAGCGATTATGAAAAGGAAAAACTGGTGCACGATATTTTAATTGACAGGATAACCTATAATCCTGGCGCGGAGATGAATCAGAGCGCTTACAGCGCGCTGGTAAACGGACAGACGGTCTGCGCCGGATATGCAAGGGCTTTCCAGTATCTGCTGCAGCAGATGGGAATTCCCTGCTACTACTGCACCGGCTACGCCGGGGAAAACCATGCGTGGAATATTATCCGTCTGGAGGACGGATTTTATAATGTGGACACTACATGGGACGATGTTGACGGCGGAAATTACGACTATTTCAACAAGACGGACAGCGATTATGCGGACACCCACGCGCGGAAGGAGCTGTCGGTTTATCTGCCGCCCTGTAACGGGCAGATGTACCGCAATCTGGAAGCAGGGAGCGAAGCCGGTGAAAATCTTCGGGGAATTGAGGATCTTGGCCTGAGGCCGGAGGATGTTTTACATACCCTTGCGGACTACTATGACGGCTGCTACAGCCGGATTGTGTCAAACGGGGCGGGCTCCTACAGCTTTCCGCTGGCAGTCGAAGGAGCCGATTTGCTGGAGGAGCTGTATCGGGCTTACCGGTCGGATGCCTATAAGCAGGGGTATATGGAGAGAGCGATGACGGACGCCGGTATTTCCTCCTGCGAAATGAGTCTTGAAACAGAGGAGCTTAGGGAGAACAGGTATCTTATTGTGCATACCGTGAACGCAAGGTAAGAGCAATGTCTGTATTTAGCTGTCGCGGGATAATCTGGAAATAACAGCATTTTTTGCAAATTACTCCGCAACGAAAGCGGTACTGTTGTGGGAAATAAGGTGGTAAACTATAAGTCAGATGGATGCTTTGCATCTTTTGATTTATTCTCGCAAAAAAGTGAATACCGGACAGGAAACGGGGTGAAAGATTGAAATTGAAATTTACAAAAATGCACGGATGCGGCAATGACTATATTTATGTGGACGGACAGACGGAAAAGATTCCGGCGGAGAAAAAGCCGGAGCTTGTAAGGCGGCTGAGCGACAGACATTTCGGGATTGGCGGGGACGGAGTGATTTTTATCAATCCCTCCGACATAGCGGATTTTGAGATGGAAATGTACAATCTGGACGGGTCCCGGGCGGAAATGTGCGGAAACGGCATCCGCTGTGTGGCGAAGTTTGTGTACGATAAGAAGCTCACGGACAAGACCTTTGTCAGTATCTGCAGCTTTGGGAAAATAAAGTATCTTGATTTGTGCGTCAGTGATGGAAAGGTATCGACCGTTAAAGTCAATATGGGCTCTCCGGTGCTGGAAGCGGAAGAGATTCCTGTTATTTTTGACGGTAATGCCGGTGCCGGGGACAGGGCAGTCATTGACGAAAAAATCGAAGTTGGCGGCAGGGAATACAAAATGACATGTGTGTCAATGGGAAACCCCCATGCAGTTGTGTTTATGGACGAGGTGTCAACACTCCCCCTTGAACAAATAGGTCCGGGCTTTGAGAATCATGCACGATTTCCGAAGCGGGTGAATACGGAATTTGTGAAGGTCATCGACAGGGATAATGTGGAAATGCGCGTGTGGGAGCGGGGAACAGGGGAAACTTTAGCCTGCGGAACCGGCGCCTGCGCCACGGCGGTGGCCTGTATATTAAATGGTTTGACGAACGAGAAGGTTACTGTTAAACTGACAGGAGGAAGTCTGGATATCCGGTGGGACAGAAAGGAAAATCTGGTATATATGACCGGACCGGCAACTACCGTATTTGAAGGAGAAATTGAAATATAAAAAGTAACTGCGGGTGTACCGGAAAGGCATCCGCAGAACTCATAACAGGAGGAATGGCGATGTTTAAGATTAACGACAATTATTTAAAGCTTCCCGGAAGCTTCTGGCTCACAGGCTCTCAGGCGTTCCGCATGATGGAACTGGCCCAGGAATCGCTGGCCGGAAGGGTGGCTCTGCTTCGTATGCCATCCCTGTCACAGCACGAGATTTACGGCAGCGGGTTCTCTTCGCCTTTTACAATTGAGCTCAATGCGCTGAAAGAGAGAGCCGGCACACACGCACCAGCCGATATGTGGGAAATTTATCAACGTATCTGGAAAGGCTCTATGCCCGGACTCATCAGCGGCCGTTTTTCCGACCGGGAGGTCTTTTACAGCAGCTACCTTCAGACCTATATTGACCGGGATATCAGCGACCTTATTCATTTGACCGATAAATTAATTTTCAGGGATTTTATCCGTTCAGCGGCCTGCCGCATCGGGCAACTGTTAAACATTCACGATATCGCGCAGGATGTGGGAGTATCTGACGATACCGCCAAACGCTGGCTGCAGGCTCTGGAAAAATCGGATATTATTTTCTACCTCCGCCCCTATTCCAATAATCTTTTGAAAAGAACCGTAAAAACCCCAAAGCTGTACTTTTTTGACACCGGACTTGTCGCTTATCTCACAAAATACAGTTCGCCGGACATTTTGGCAAACGGCGCTTTAAACGGTGCAATCCTTGAAAATTATGTAGTTTCCGAGCTTTTGAAAACCTACCAAAACAATGCAAAAGAATGCCTTCTCTGGTACTATCGTGATAAAGATATGAAGGAAATCGATATGATTATTGAAAGCGATGGTGTGCTTCACCCGCTGGAGGTGAAGCGTTCCGTCAATCCCGGCAAAGAACTGATTGGCGCTTTCGATATTTTGAACAAAAGCAGCGCCCCCAGGGGAAAAGGCGCTCTTCTCTGTATGCGCACCGCACTGTCGGCTGTGGACTCTGATAACTACATTATTCCTGTTTGGATGATTTGATATCCGCCGATGAAGCTTATCAACTTTCTGTCCCTGACTCTGTGTCACTCGATTTCTTCCACCTTACAAAAATGCGCCTTTGACCTCCTGTCATAGCTAATCCCCACGGCAAGAATTTTCCCCCCATACTTCGGTTTTTCTCCCAGCTTCCCTTTAAAACGTAAAGCATAGTTCCTGTCCTTAATCTGACGGATTGCCTCCTCCGGCGTGCTGTCTGTTTTTAATTCCAGAATAATAGCGTCCGCCTCCCTCCGTTCGGGATAAAAAATGAAATCCACATACCCTTCCCCCGCCTTATCCTCTCGTTCAACACGATACCTGTCCCGCGCCGCAAGATAAACCAGATTAATCACTGCCGACAATTCAATTTCACTGTTGTAAGATAAAATAGGAGATTCTGTATCATGTGCAAATTTCAAAATATCACACATGGTTTCGGTATCCCCGGCAAGCGTAGCCTTCAGCATCCGTTCCGACTCTTTCGCCAGCCTGTAAATATACCCCATACTGTCATTCGTAAGCAAAAGCTCATCAAACTTATTCATCAGCTCCCGGTTGGGAATAAATACCTCCCCGTCCGAATACGTTAAAAGCCCGTACACTACCATCGCAGAATATATTTGATTCCTTGTATTCAGCTCCGGCTCCAACGCGGCATACCCCTGCAGCTTTATCCCTATACGCTCTCCTGAAATCATTAAAGCAATATCATCCCGTACATCATTCACATTGTTCCGAATATAATAGAAAATCTCATCACAAGGTCCTGAGCCAGTCCAGTAATTACTAATCTGATTATCTGTCAGCGCGCTCACCACTGACTGCGGATTATACATCCTGTCTCCCGCCGCTGTATAATACCCGTCATACCAACGGGTTAAATCCTCCCTTGCAATCCTCGGATATTTTGTCTTTTTCAGGTAAACGCCGTAAAGGTAATCAACCTCTCCCTCAAGAAAACCGAAGTACTCGCCGAATCTTACCCTGGTTGCCATATCATATTCCAAAAACATATTCAGCTCCGAACCGCTGGAATATTTCGTTATCGGCAGCACTCCCGTCATATATGCCAGCTCTGCATATGCCTTTCCCTTAAGCAGCGATTTCAGAAAAAGCAGATAAGCCATCTGCTCATTCTTTGTAATAAAAGGCATATGAAACACGGCATCCCACTCGTCCATGACAAAAATAAAGCTCTGATGCGTCTTCTGAAAAATCTCATTTAAAATATCCCATGTGGAGCCCTGTATATCGATTTTCAAATCAGGATATTCCTCTGCCAAATCAGAGTTAATTCCGTTCTGAATACGGTCAATATACTGCTTATAACTTACGCAGTCCCTTGGCACCTCGCTGAAATCTATATAAATCACATTATGCCTGCTTACATGCTCCCGGTACTCCGGCACCAATGCAATATTCAGCCTGTCGAATACTCCCTCCGCCTCCGCGGCCTTTCCGAAAAAGGCGCCCGCCATATTTGCCATTACACTCTTCCCGAACCGTCTCGGCCTTGTTATGCAGAAAAATCTTTTTTCTGTTCCGAGGGCTGAAATCAGCTCGCCGAGCAGAGCTGTTTTATCTATAAAATAAGCGTCCCTTGTCACCAGCCGGTATGCCTCAAAGGGAACCCGGCTGTTTAAAAATAAGCCCATAGATTTATACGCCCCTTTCTGAAATGTCGTTGTCAACATTTTCATATATTCTTATACCGTCTATACTACCGCCTCGATTAAAACCTTATCCCCCAGGACAATCTCCTTTACGCCGATTTCTTTCTTTTTATTGAAATTAAAGCTGAGCATATATCCTTTTTTCAAATGGAAATAATCAAGATAGCCGGAAAGCTGTTCCTCACCGCGTTCGTTATAAGCATTCCCCCGCCAGACCTTCATTTCAATAATGCTCTGCTCCCCGCGGTAATCGATAACAATATCCATCCTCTCATGATTGCGCGTCTCAGGTTCCACATAACTGTTACCGACGCCGTTAATAATCGGTTTCAGAAAAAGCATAAAATAACGTCTTCCTGCATCCTCAAGAAAAGTCTCGTCAGCGTCTCCGTAGAGATAATCAAAGGTCTCCACAAACTTCTCCAGCACCCTTTTCACATCCAGATGGCCGCCCACAATAAACTGATTCTTTTCCTGCGCCCCCGCATCATACATTCTGCTTGCTGCAAATTCTTCTGATATAAACAGGTTATAAAGCACCGACTCAAAAATCCGGTTGGCTATCACGGCGGTTCCCTTATCGTTTTTAATAAACCCAAACATTGCCGCAATATCGATATACTGATTTTGCGGAACATACGGAATCGGTCTGCCTGTAAAAAGAAGCTCATACACCACATTTTTCAGTTCAGGGTAATCCGCCAGCTTTCCTGTAAGGGACTGGAATAATGTATTGTTATCGTTAATCAGCAGCTTTACCGCCTCTATAAAGCCTTCCTGTGTCCATGCACAGCTTTTATCGGGGAATTTTTCCGTTCCGGCACCCCCCTCGTCCATATTCTTACACAGACAGGATACAAGGTACGGATAGCCGGAAGTACAGGCATGTATCATCTGCGATATTTCCTCAATATCCATTTCCGTATGATAATCCGCTTCATATTCTTTCAGCATTCCGGCAATCTCCTGCGCGGAAAAGCTCATATCTACCTGAAATTTTGCCGCAATATTCCACGGGCTGTTCATTTTATGTTCCGCATCAGAACGGATTTTCTGCCTGATATTGCGGATATCATAAACCCCGGCAAGAATAACAGACCAGAAGGTCGGCGTTGTATCACGGTCAAGATAACACGCCCGAAGCTGCGCAAGAAAATCAAGAAACACCTGATTATTTGACGCGCTGTCAACCTCGTCAATAATCAGGACGACCGGCTTTCCCGCTTTCGCACATATTTCTGTCAGGAAGCTAAACAATTCATAGAGCTCTATTTTATTTTCCTGCTCGTCCAACGCTTTTTTCAGCGGCATTAAGACCTCCGCCTCCAGCTGATTCCCCGTTCCGGCCTTTTTTATAAAATCTCTGGCAAAGGTAACTGAAAAAATGTTCTCCGTTTTGAACTTGGAGGCTCCTATCCTCTGAAAATCCATGCTGACGACTATATAATCTTTTTTCAGAAAATCTGTCAGCGCGCGCAAAATCGTAGTTTTACCGTATTGCCTTGCTTTATTCATGGTAAAATATTCACCGGCATCTATCATTGCCCTGATTTCTTCCAGTCTCGCTTTTAACGCAACCATATAATGCCTGCCCGGTTCACAGGCGCCGCTTACATTAAAAATTTTTGCCATCATCCGCCTCCCTGAGGTTTTCCTATTTCATCCGGCATATAATATTCTGTTATATATTGTATATGAAATCCGGGGGAAATGCAAAACTTTTCCGGTTACTGCCACGCTTCGCGGGTTAGCTTATTGTAAAAGGGACCGGCTCTCGCCGGTCCCCTGATAGTAATAGTTCTTATTTTGCAATGATTTTTGATTAACCAAGTAAAGACAATACACCCTGATTGCTCTGGTTGGACTGTGCCAGCATTGAAGTACCGGCCTGCGCCAGAATCTGGTTGTTCGCGTACTGTACCATGGTTGTAGCCATGTCTGTATCACGGATAGTAGACTCAGCACTTGTGGTGTTCTCAACTACGTTATCCAAATTGTTGATAGTATGCTCCAGACGATTCTGAACAGCACCGAGGTCAGACCTCTGTAATGATACAGTCTGCAGGGCATTCTTAACGAATGCGTTCAGGCTTGCGAAATCCTTAGATGTTGCATAAGTATTAGAAGCAGTTGAAACATAGTTATCTCTAAATGTAGCAACTACATCCTTCGCATTCACCTTAATAGAAATAGTTACAGTTTTAGCACCAGCAGCAGGTGCAGAACCACTCTTATACGTAACAGTCGTTCCATTCACCATCGCTGCCGCCTTATTAACAGATACTGTCTCGTTCCGGTATATACCAGCATTGTTATTAGCCTGTGCTGACCTAGTTGCCAAATTATCCAAAGACATAGCCGTAATAGAGATGTCAATATGCTGTCCGGCTTCTGCGCCAACCTGAAGTCCCTTGCCAGTGAAAGAGCCATCCAACAGGTTCTGCTCGTTGAATGTAGTAGTATCGGCTACACGGTCGATTTCTGTCATCAGCTGCTTAATTTCAGCCTGAATATAGGACTGGTCAACAGATGACAGCGTACCGTTCTCGCCCTTAACTGCCAGCTCGTTCATACGCTGTAACATGTCATGAACTTCATTCAGAGCGCCTTCTGCTGTCTGCACGCAGGAGATACCGTCCTGTGCATTCTTGGAAGCCTGTGTAAGACCTCTAATCTGCCTTCTCATTTTTTCGGAAATGGAAAGACCTGCTGCATCATCAGCCGCACGGTTAATCTTGTAACCGGAAGATAACTTCTCCGTGGTCTTGGCCTGTGTCTGGGTGTTCACGCCTAACATTCTGTTAGAGTTCATTGCTGTAAGATTGTGTTTTACTATCATTGACATAATATATTCCTCCTTGAATTTTTACGCAAATCCGTTTGCGTAGTATGGTTTGATAACTTTTTATAGTAACCGGATATCAAAAGCCTTTTGGAGACGGGCCCTGCCTCCAAACCGCTTAAGATTCCCGATTATTACCTTTTAATTTTTCAGGGCTCTAAGTTTCCCCGTGTAATGCAGACCCGGGGCTTCTTTTTCTTCAGATACTTTTTGTCTGTCTCCGGCTCCGCATGGTATTTTGGCAGCTCCCCTTCTTCCCCGGAAGCGGCAAGCCTTTTTTCCAGGACAGTGCTCCTGACAATGTTCACATCCTTCGGGGCGTCCACCAGAATACGGATATGGTTCTTCGTCCCGCCCAGAAACACAATTTTAATGTTGTCATTCAGCATCAGATATTCCTCTGTGCTCACCGTCAATCTAACCATCCCAGGCCTCCCTGCTCTCTTTCCAATGCATTTCCTGCCATGCATATCGTCCGGTTTTACAAAATACAACTGTCTTTACTATAATGTTGCATTCACATTCATTATTATTATCGGTTAGAATCAAAAATACTTTATACCTCAGATGAAAATTATTTTATAATCTGATTTTTTCAAAAACCTCGTCCTTGTCATTCTGGTCAATTCCCAGATATCGTCTGGTTATCTGATAAGAGGAATGATTATAAATGTTCATCAGAAGTGCCGGAGGCGTACCCTGTTTCCATGCATGGTAACCAAAGGTTTTTCTCAGGGAATGACAGCTGATATCGGCCTCCAGTCCGGCATAGGAGGCGGCTTCCTTAATCAGGCGAAATGCCTGATAGCGGCTTAAAGGCTGTTCTTTATGTATGCGGCTGCAAAAAATCCAGTCTTTTGCATTCCTGAAAGAGCAGTTTTGTTCTTCCAGAACCTTTCGGATTTCTTCATTAATATAAATTCTGTTTAATTTGCCGGTCTTTCGTTCTGTCAGTACAATATGGGTTTTCCATTCTTTATTTTCAAAGTCGTAAATATCCCCGTAAGTAAGCGGCAAAATATCCGATATACGTAGGGCTGAATTGAGGCCGATAATAATCAGAGTATAATTTCTGATGTTGGGTTTTTCATACTTAAAATATTCCTTAAATAATTTCAGTTTTTCTGTGTTTCTAATTGGCTGTGTTGTACTCATAAAAACCTCCTTTTGTATGTGATAAGGAATCTGACCTCTTTGAGGGCTGCTCCTTATGGGAAGGTGATAAGGAACCTCTCCATTTTTACGGCGCCTTACCACAGATAATGCAACATTATAGTAAATAATGTTGCATTCACATTCATTATGCCCATTTTTGCAGAAAATATCTGTTATGGCTTTCGCTTTATAGACAATTCTAAATTTGAAACTACAAGCCAAAAAAAAATTCCCATTTTCAATAATTTATAATTTTTTTATAAATTGACAATATCGCCAATATCTAATATTATAATTTATGATAGTTCCATATTTTACGAAAGGAGGGGCGGAGATGTACGCTGATTATGATTCTTATGATATGATGGCTGCATTAATAGGTACCGGTGTATTTACCGTTTACATGATTTTTGCGCTTGCAGTTCTTGTTCTGACAATTATTGCAAGATGGAAAATCTACACAAAGGCCGGCAAGCCCGGCTGGGCAAGTCTTATACCCTTTTATACGCAGTATTGCCTTTACGATATTGCCTGGGGTACCGGCTGGTTATTCCTGCTTGGTTTTGTGCCTATTGTAAACATTGTAGTTGGCATCATGGTAAACTTTAAGCTGGCCAAAGCTTTTGGCAAGGGTACCGGCTTTGGCTTCGGACTTCTGTTTTTGAACACCATTTTTATCCTGATTCTCGGATTTGGTGACACAAAGTACGTTGGTCCTGCTGCCTGACGCTACATATCTTGTTCCAAGAACCGCCTTGTTGGCGGTTCTTATTTTCTTACAATAAGCCTGCTCGCGAAGTGTGACAGCGTTTGTTCAGTATAAGGCTATTCCTGAAGCGTGCCGTCTGTTGTTTCCTGATAGAATTTCCGCAGTATAAAGGAATATTCCCTGCCGCCCCGATACTCCAAATCCACCTCAAATACGCCGTCTTCATAAAGCGACGCCGCAATATCTGACGGGACAAAAATTATTAATTGCCCTTTCTTCTGCAAATCAGCTATGCTCTGCTGCGAGTCGGATGCTGTTTTCTCCAGAACCGCCGTACAGAGGATGCCGGAAGCTTTTTCACTTTCCTTATCAGTCTCCTCTTTCAGCTCTGTCACTTTGATAACCGCATGTTTTATTAAAGTGCCTTCTCCCATTTCCGATACTTTGCCATTGTCCGTGCTCTGGTCGGACATGCTGCTTTCCTTTTCCTCTGTCGCCGCCTCTGCCGGCTGTGACGAAAAATCGTCTGCGCTCCCTGCCGCTGCCTCTCTGCTCTTAAGAGGCGCTGCAGCATCTTCGTCTTTTTCGCCGGCTCCCGCATCCATCGGCATATCGCCGTTTTCATCTGTCTCCCTGTCCATCATCACAGCCTGTTCCTGCGCGGCTTCCTCCGTACTCCCCGTCTCCGAACCGGCCTCCTTAATACTCCCTGCTTCCGAACCGTCTTCCTCCTGCGGCATTGCCATGTTCTCCGCGGCTCCCGCATCTGCCGCGGCAGACTCCGCAATTTCCTCAGTGGTATCCGCAGCGGAATATCCCTTAAACTGCGGTCTTAACAGTGCCATTGCCGGAAGGATAACCGCCACGCAGACTGCAGCAGCAATCACTCCCGAATATCTTTTTAAATATGGAAAGTTGACAGGCATTCCCCTCCGGTCAGCTTTCTTTTCCGGCGCTTCTTCCCCTGACACAGATTCTTTTTCTGTCTTTGCTTCTGATACAATTATATCTCTGTCTGTTTTTTCCTCCGGTACGGATTTGCTTTTAAGTCCGGCTTCGATTCTGTCCCATAAGTCAGGAGCTTCCATCTGCGCCGCTTCTTTATATGCCTGCTCAAAATCCTTACTCATATCCGCACCTCCTTAATTTTTTCATTGCACTCTGGTACTTCCACGTGACGGTTCCCATAGGGATATTCATGCTAGCCGCGATTTCCTTAAAGGTAAGCTCGCCTAAAACCTTCAGGCTGACAATCTGCCGCTCCGCAGGTTTTAAGGTTTCCAGGGCTTTACTGACCGTCATGTTTCCAAGGACTTCCTCTTCCACCGCGCCTTTATCCGTAGAAAAACCTGCATTTCTCTGATAAATCCCCGCGTCCCGCCCTTCCTCTTCCGATCCCGCTCCCAAATCCTGCATCAGTGCGGTAAGCTCCTCCCGTCTGTGCTTTCTTATAAAATCAATGGCCATATTTCTTGCCATAACCGCAAGATATCCC
>Ga0137297_11686_pt1 | contig 11735 bp, 10 predicted proteins | sample RamsorincwithD2O_FD_97191 | JGI IMG/M metagenome (GOLD analysis project Ga0137297, IMG submission 97191) | Mouse cecal microbial communities from Vienna, Austria - Mucin amended with D2O | ecosystem: Host-associated > Mammals > Digestive system > Large intestine > Cecum | place: Austria: Vienna... | reverse complement strand
ATGTACTCTGCGTTCTGGATGAACTCGTCTGCCGCCTTGGTCAGCTCGTTAGGCATGGTAACGCCCTTAACGCCGCTGATAACGCCTGCGATATCTACGCTTTCCTGGCCGAATTCCTTATCCGTTAACATATGGATCAGCTCGAACGCCTCGTCCGGATGCTCACAGGATGCGGAAATGGAGTATGCATTGCCGCCGCCTAAGATCTGCTTCGCATTGCCGTCTGTGCCTTCGATTACCGGGAAGCCGAAGATCCCTAAGTTGTTCTCATAGAACTCCGGAGCCTCGGAACGGCAGTTGGAGAACATACCGTTAGTCTGAACGATATGGGCCGCCATACCATTGTAGAATAACATACGGGAACCGCCGGTATCGTAGTTGATGCCGTTACATCCTTCGGGATAGTAGCCTTTCTTTACCCAATCCTGAAGCCTTGCGCCCGCCTTGATAAAGCTCTCGTGCTCAAAGGTTCCGCCGTTCTCACGGTTGTACGCATCCAAGAATGGCTGGGTTCCGCCTTCACGCATGGAAAGGTAGGTGAAGGTTAAGGCTGCAGGCCACTGGCTGGAGTTTCCAAGAGCCAGCGGGATAATGCCGGCTTCTTTGATCTTATCGCAGTTTGCCTCAAACTCCTCGATGGTGGTAGGCACTTCAAGCCCTAAATCTGCGTAAATCTGCTTATTGTAATATACCGGCACAGGTCCGCAGGAGTAGGGAAGGGAATAATTCTTGCCCTTTATCTGGAACAAGCTTAAGGCTGCAGGATAATACTCGTCAGCAATTTCCTTTACCCGGTCGTCAATATCCAAAACCTTGCCCTCATCGATGAAGGATTCCAGCCAGCCGCCTCCCCAGGAAACGAAGATATCCGGCTCCTCGCCAGCTGCCATAGCCGTAGCCAGCTTGGTCTTATAGGGGTCATTCTCATTGGGAACGTCCACAACCTTAACATTGGGATACTTCTCCATAAACCGGTTCATCGCGTTGGTTACGGTCTGATGACGGGTCTCGTCAATGGCGATATGCCATACGGTCAAGGTAATCTCCTCGCCGTCCGCTGCCGGAGCGTCGGACTTCTCTCCCTCTGCCGGAGCATCGGACTTCTCTCCCTCTGCCGGAGCTGCCGTGGTCTCGGCCGCCGCTGCCTTCGTAGTCTCAGCCGCCGTGGTCTCGGAACCGCCGCCGCCGCAAGCGGTCAGGCCAGTAACCATCGCCGCTGCCAAAAGCAAAGCCAAACTTCTTTTTTTCATAAACTTCTTCTCCTTTTCTTAAAAATTTGTTGCGCCAAGCGTGCCCGTGCACACCTCGTTTTTGCTAGGATACCATGTTTTGTATGTTTTGTCAATAAACTTTTATTTTTCTTTTATATTTTATTGATTATCACTCCTATGCTCTTAGGTAAATTTTTTCATTATGTAAAATATGCACAATTTTTGCATTTAATATAAAGAATATTTGACATACCATTATTTTCCATGATATCCTTAAAGTGCCCGTAAGCCTGTATTTCGGGGAAGCCTGCGCAAATTTCTCCGCCAGGCTGCCAAAAACTGCAGATGCACTTATAGCAAACGACATAAATATTTTCTATTTACTTTCCAAATATTCCTTAGTAAAATAATACTGAGGTGATAGTATGAATATTAGAAAGTTTAAATCGGACAAAAACGCATTGATAGCAGAGGGTAATCGGATTGTTTCATCCTCAGATGATGCCAGATTCATAAGAAAAGTGACTATTGTTAATCTCCTGCTCCGTGGTATGAGCGCCAAATTGCTCGCCGATGCCTCTGGCGAAACCGACCGGACTCTTTCTAACTGGGTCAGATCCGTTGATGAGTATGGGTTTGAGTCTCTCCGTCCACGTAAACAGCCTGGGCGTCCGCAATCCCTCACTAAATCTCAAAAAGAAAATATTAAAGTCGCCGTAGCTTCCGACCCCAATGCTTTTGGATATACTGTCTGGGATGGGCCATCCTTATCGAACTATATTGCTTCGCAGTATGATATCTCCCTGTGTGTAAGGCAATGCCAGCGGTTACTGCATGAACTTGGATTCTCTTTGATACGCCCACAGACGTTTCCTTCTAAAGGCAATGAAGAGAACCCATTGCGTGATGAATTTAAAAAAACATCTCAGAGCTAGAAAACGACCCGGACGCAATCATATGCTACCAGGACGAGGTTCACTTCATGGCAGAATCCACAGTTACCCGCGCATGGTATCCGAAAGGCAGCTGTCCTAAGGTCAAGTCATATCCCGGGCATAAATCCGTTGCTTATAGCGGTTTTGTGATTCCAGAAACGGGCGAACTCTTCGTCACGAAGCCGGACTGGTTCAACTATGAGACCACGATAACATGTATACGTGAATTCCTCACATCACATCCTGTAGAGGATGGCAAACACCTTTACATCGTGATGGACAATGCTCCCTGGCACAAAAAAGCAAAACGTCTTATCAATGAAGACGATCAGTATGCAGACATTAAAAAAACCGCAACCATAATTTCCCTTCCGCCATATTCACCTGATTTTAATCCAATTGAACAGGTATGGAGGGTTACCCGTCGTGAGAAAACACATAACCGATTCTGGGAGACTCTTGAAAAGTTAGTTGGAGTTCTTGATGATTGGTTTTCGACTTTTCAGAAGCCAAATGCCAAGCTTGCTGCTCTATGCTCTTTTTCCTAGAGTCAAACAGAAAGAATTAACGTCATTTACTATATATGCTAACTCGCTATGCCTGCTACCTGATCGCACAGAATGGCGACCCTAAAAAAGAAGAGATTGCTTTTGCGCAAAGTTATTTTGCCATACAGACAAGGAAGCAGGAACTTATTGAGGAACGCATTGCATTGATTGAGCGTACAGAAGCGCGCGGCAGGCTACGTGAATCCGAAAAACGCCTTTCCCAAAATATTTATGAACGCGGTGTGGATGACGCAGGTTTTGGCCGTATCCGCTCCAAGGGCGACCAGGCGTTATTCGGCGGCTATACAACACAGGAAATGAAAAACCGCCTTGGCGTAAAAAGTAACCGTCCGCTGGCTGATTTTTTGCCCACCCTCACAATCGCTGCAAAGAACCTCGCAACGGAAATGACAAACTACAATGTGGAAGAAAAAGATTTGCAGGGGGAAAGTTCTATTACCGGGGAACACATTCAAAATAACCGTTCTGTACGCGATATGCTGGGGCAGCGTGGCATCAAGCCGGAAAACCTACCGCCCTCCAAAGACATCAAAAAGCTGGAACGGCGTGTAAAATCACAGGAGAAGAAAATCGCTGCACAGGCCGGAAAACTGCCGGAAGATTTCATGGAGGACGAACAGGATGGCTAACTTATCACAACAAAAACGGCAGCGGATGCTGGAATTTTTACAGACTATCCGTGAGGAACATAAAGACGATGATGATATGTTGATCGCACTGGGCGAAATAGAAAGTGAACTGAATGCAAAAAAATACGGTCTCGTATGGGAGCAGCATGAGGAAGCTGTAGATATACAGATGCGGGATAATATTCCTGTATTTACAGAATGCACAGATAAAGAGATCACCGCTGATACAGGCAACAGCTATAACTTTATACTTGAAGGCGACAACCTACACAGTCTTCGACTGTTAGAAAAAACCCATACCGGACGTATAGACCTTATCTACATAGACCCACCCTACAACACAGGCGGCAAAGATTTCCGATATGATGACAGCTTTGTTGTAAAAGAAGATGGTTTCCGGCATTCAAAATGGATCTCTTTTATGCGGAAGCGGCTTTTGGCAGCAAAAAACCTATTGTCTGACAAAGGTTCTATTTTTATATCTATTGACGACAATGAAGAAGCGGTATTGAAACTATTATGTGACGATGTATTTGGAGAAGATTGCTTTGTATCCAATAATGCATGGCAGCGGACTTACTCTCCCCGGAATGATTCCAAAGGCTTAAGCGTGGAGGTTGAGCATATTTTACTGTATAGCAAAAATACCATGTGGTCGCCCCACAAATTAGAGCGGACTGAAAAAATGGACTCCATATATAAAACTCCGGACAATGATACCGAACCATGGACCAGCAGCTCATTGACAGCTCCAAGCGCATCTACACACCAAGGCATGGTGTACGCCATACAACATCCATTCACCGGAGAATTAATGTATCCTACCAGCGGAAGATGCTAGGCTATGGATCAGCCGCAAATGTTGGAAAATATGTGTGTATGGGGCGAATATAAACTGGAACAGCTGGATGATTCCCCAAAACGCGCAGAAGTCTGCGGCGTTCCAGTATCCGAAATACGCCAAGATGTGAAAGGGATTATTCTGGCCCAGCCATTGGATGATGCACGCAAGCAGGCAAAATATATTTTAGAGCATGGCCCATGGCCGTACTTCTATTTTACCAACAAAGGAAAAGGCGGCATCCGAAGAAAAACTTACTTAAAAGACACCAAAAACAAAGGCCGGATGCCTACAAATCTCTGGATTTATGATGAAGTCGGACATACAGATGGCGCAAAAAAGGAATTGAAAACTATTTTTAATGGAAATATCCCTTTTGATACGCCTAAACCTACCGCACAGAATTTGTGCCAAAAGACATTGACGATGTCAGCGATGCCCTGCTTGGCCATATTGCCGAGATGATCCAACTGGAACACGGTGTAAAAATTGACGGCAGCAATTACCTCATGGTCATGAGCGATGACGAGGCAGACGCACTGGAGCAGCATTGGGAACAATATCAAAATATAAAGGCGGTATACATCTCCAAAAATGTGCTTTTGACCACGAAGCAAAATGTTCTGTTTGGCAGTGCTGATATCCATATTATCCCAGATGACTACTTCAAATTTGAGATGCAGGAGGTGGGTGAATCATGGTAAATCCAGGATTAGCAATCAGGCTGTTTGATTTTCAAGAACAGGCTGTGCTCAAGCTACTGGACCTGACATCGAAGTCTGACAGGAAGCAGACCATTGTCATGAAAGCCCCGACAGGATCCGGCAAGACAATTATTCTGATTGATTATGTAGATAAATATTTAAGCAATGTCAGTGCCAGTACCGCCTTTATTTGGCTCTGCCCCGGAAAAGGGGATTTAGAGGAACAAAGCCGTGAAAAAATGCGCAAATTCGTTTCAGGTCGTGCCACACAGAATCTGTTTGACGCATTGCTGAACGGATTTGCATCCGGCAGCACGACCTTCATTAATTGGGAACTGGTGACCAAGAAAGGCAACACGGCTATCCGTGACTGCGAACGCAAGAACCTGTTTGACCGCATTGCCGAGGCGCACCGAAGAGGCACAGAATTCATTATCATTATTGATGAGGAACATTCCCATAATACAGCCAAAGCAAAAACAATCATTGATTCTTTTGCCGCAAAAAACATTATGCGCGTCAGTGCCACTGCCGTCCAGAACAAACGACATGAATTTTTTGAGATTGATGAAGCAGACGTCATTAGTGCAGGGCTGATCACCAAGGCATTATATGTCAATGAAGGTATAACCGACAATCTTGAAATCACAGATGATTACGATTATCTGCTTGACCTTGCCGATGCAAAGCGCAAAGCCATCGCTTCCCGCTACCAGTCCATCCATAAAAATATCCGACCTCTTGTGCTTATTCAATTTCCTAACGGCCAGCCAGAAACAATTGCTGCAGTGGAAAAGAAGCTGGAAACTATGGGATACAGCTATGACAATGGAATGGTCAGCAAATGGATGAGCGAAGATAAAAAAGACCTCCCAGATAATCTTACAGAAAATGATGGAATCCCTATATTCTTGCTCATGAAGCAGGCTATCAGCACAGGATGGGACTGCCCAAGAGCCAAAATACTTGTCAAATTGCGCGAAGGGATGAACGAGAGTTTTGAGATTCAGACGATTGGACGCATCCGCCGTATGCCAGAAGCTACACACTACGAAGATGACCTGTTGGATTTCTGTTATGTATATACGTTTGATGAAAAATACAAAGCCGGGCTTTTGGCAGATATGGATAAAGCCTATGAAAACCGCCGCTTGTTTCTGAAAGATAAATGCAAAACATTTACATTGGAAAAAGAAATCCGTGACCAGGATTTTGATGGCCTTGGTGAACGCGAGGTTCTGAATAAAATTTACGATGCATTGGTGAAAAAATACGGGTTAGGCACCGATAAGGTAGATAACAAAATGCGGCTTGCCTCTGACGGGTATAGGTTTGGCAATGAAATTATCGGCCACGCTTTGTATGGCCAGTACATACGCACCGACAGGGTTGCCGAAAGCACTACCTATTATACTACCCGCAAACGTGTAAATACACATAAACATGGCATGGAAATGCTGCACTGTGTGGATTCCATCAAACGCACCATCAATATGCCGACCGCAAAGGTAAAAACCATTTTGGAACGCTTATTCCGCAAAGGCGGCAATGCAGCCAAAAAACTCCTCCTGCTCGACACGGCTGAGTTTTATGCTTTTATCATCAATAACGAACATCTCCTGAAAGAAGAATTCCGGGAAGTTACAGCGGATATGGCCGTGCAAATGAGCATACTCCTGCATCCCAAAAAATCCACTTTCCATATCCCCGACCAGGATTTCTTCAGATATGACCCTAGCGTTAAAAACGAAGTGGAGTACTTAAGCAGCGCCTACCATGAATATACGTCCGGCTATGCCACCAGCCTTGTGCGCAGCACGTCCGAAATGTTATTTGAGCAATATTGCGAAAAGCAGGACGATATTGAATGGGTGTATAAAAATGGCGATACAGGACAGCAGTATTTTTCCATTGTGTATATTGACGCACTCCAGCATCAATGGCTGTTCTACGCAGATTATATCGTTGAAAAAAGATGGGACTGTGTGGATTATTGAAACCAAGGGTGGCGAAAGCCACGGCCAAAATAAAAATATTGATAAGCAGATAGAAAACAAGTTTAATGCTTTCAAAATATATGCGGCTGAGAAATGCCTGCATTGGGGATTTGTCCGCGACAAGGATAACCAGCTATATATTAATAATACAACTTTCGCTTTGGATATGGCCAATGAAAACTGGCGACCTTTAGAAACCATTTTTTAAAGTCTTCATACAAAATTCCCTGCAGCTTTTCTGCAGGGAATTTCATTTTCGTAATTCAGCAAGATAAGCTATTAACTGCATAACAACAGAAAAATATTTTTGTCAGATTTTAGAAGCCGATTCCTTATTATCTGTACGTGCATCTACAATTATAATCTTTATATCGACCTTATAATATTCTGCAGTTTCCTTTGCAATATCTTGTCATTCCAGAATTTTGAGTTTTTTGCCAACTTTGCTTCTAATAAAACACGATTGCTATATCCACAGCTAAAACGAAAATCAACTGGTCCCATTCCTTGATCCCTTTGATATAATTGAAGCAATGTTTTTTGTCAGTGTTTTTCAGCCTGCAAGACGGAGGAAGGAGGCGATACCCTCGCTTCGCTGGGGCAGGCTCTGCGGTGGCATCGTTGACTGATGGTGCTGTGTGCCAGTGGCACACGTTTAGCACGGACCGAAGCGGAGCGAAGACCAACGCAGCAGATGGAAATTCAGGCAAGTCATTTAGCGAAATGTAATAGAGACAGTACACTAGTCAAAACGCTTAACTCGAATGAACAGAATATGTATACTGTAAAATAGCTGCAGAATAACATAACCATCGCAAGAGCAGAAAACTTTAATCGCTCTTGATACCGTCTCCATATATCAGGAAAATAGGCAAGGAGATAGGCAGGAAAGAAAGCGCTGCCGCAAAATCCAGCATCTATGCCATCTATACGGTATGCTCCGGTGTGAATATACCGTATAGATTACATAAATCTGCCATTTTGCAACAGCGCTTATTTTGACTTCCTACTCTTTCTTACCCTCTTCTAATAATCTCCGCCAACCGCTCCAATTCTTCTTCCGTGGCCTTTGGCAGGGGGAAGGTGGCTTTCGGGCTGCTTACGATGCCCAGCTTTGCCATAACCGCCTTAATGTACGGGACGAAGGGAACCCCTACCCCGTAAATATCCATCATGCGGTTTACCGCCTGCTGTTTCTCCATCACCTTCGCCAGATCATCCTGGGCAAAAGCGTCCATCCATTCCTTGAAAAACCCGGGAATTACGTTGGACAGGCCGCCGATGCATCCATCCCCGCCGGATAAAATATTATAGGCGAAATTGTCATCAAAACCGGAATACACCTTAAAGTCAGGCCGCACCGGCTTTACCAGCTTGATAATCTCCCTGGTGTGGGCCATGCCGGGGATGGTATCCTTGCAGCCAACGATATTCGGGAATTCCTTTGCCAGCCTAAGCATCAGCTCCGGCGATATCTCATAGCCCGTCCGATCCGGGAAATTGTACAGGTAGATATCCCCCTCCACGGACGCGGCCAAATCCCGGTAAAAATCATACAGGCTTTCCTGGGTCAGCGTGAAATAGTAGGGAGGAACCACCACCACCCCGTCCGCGCCGCAGTCCAAGGCGAACCGGGAAAGCTCCACCGTCTCCCCGGGAATCATGCTGTTGGTTCCCACTAAGATCCTGGCACGCCCTTTCACCGTCTTTACGGCAAAGCGGATAATCTCTTTTTTCTCCTCTTTCCCGATGGCAAAGAATTCCCCAATGCTTCCCAGCACCAGGATCCCCGTTACCCCGCCGGTGATCAAATGCTCATACAGCCTCCCCAGATTTTCAAAATCCGGCTTTCCCTCATCCGTAAACAAAGTAACCGCCGGTGTAATATATTCTGCTTTCATAGCCTTTTCCTCCAAACCTGTCGTTTAATACCCTGCGCCCTCCATGGCAGACAGGGCGTGATCCGTATACCGCTTATACATCCCTTTCCGGCCGGAAGGCTTTTTAACCCCTTCCTTTTCCCGCTCCTTAAAGGCGGCCAGAACCTCCTGGGGAGAACATTCCTTCCCCTCTATCCCTACTACGTCCAGAGAACGGTTTTCCACATCATATTGGATAATGTCCCCTTCCCTTATCAGGGCCAAAGGACCGCCCCTGGCCGCTTCCGGCGATACATGGCCGATAGCCGCCCCCCGGGTAGCCCCGGAAAACCGCCCGTCCGTCACCAGGGAAACGCTGCCGTTTAAATCAGGATCGCATACGATGGCTTCCGTGGTCATCAGCATCTCCGGCATCCCGCTCCCCCTGGGGCCTTCATACCGGATAACGATGATATCCCCCGGGCGGATCTTTTTTGACACCACGTCATCATGGGCCGCTTCCTCGCTGTCGTAAACCCTGGCAGGGCCTTTGTGGCTGCGCATCTCCTCGGCACAGGCAGAATACTTGATCACCGCCCCATCCGGCGCGATATTCCCCTTAAGCACGGCTACGGATCCGTTCTCTTGCACCTTCTCTGCCGGGAAAATCACATCTTCCCGGCAGAGGCCGTAGTTGTGGAGATACCCTAAATTCCGCTCAAAGAACCCGTCCCGTTTAATCCGCTCCAAGTTCTCCCCAAGGCTTCTCCCCGTCACCGTAAGCACGTCCAGATCCAGGTAATCCTTCAATATCTCCTGCACCATGGGAATCCCTCCCGCAAACCAGAAGCTTTCCGTCAGCTGCCTGCCGCTGGGGTTTAAGTTGCACAGATGGGGAATCTTGTGGTTGATCTCGTCAAACCATTCCACCGGAAGGACAAATCCCAGCTCCCTTGCCACGGAAGGCAGATGGATCATGGCGTTGGTGGAGCCACCGATAGCGCTGTGGATGATGATGGCATTTTTAAAGGCTGCCGGGGTCATAATCTGGGAAGGCTTTATCCCCGCCCTAACCAACTCCATAATCTTCCGCCCAGCCGCCCTGGCGTAATCCGTAAGATCCCTCATGGTGGCCGGTACAAGGGCGCTGCCGGGAAGAGCCATCCCTAAAGCCTCCGCCATGCACTGCATGGTGGAGGCCGTGCCTAAGAAGGTGCAGGCTCCCGCGGAGGGGCAGCCGGTAAGCTTGTAATCCCGTATCTCCCGGGGGGTAATGGCATCCTTCCTCTTCTGGCGCAGGGAGATATCCCCGGCCACCAGGGAGGTGGTCATATTCGGCCCTGGCCGCATACTGCCTCCCGGCAGGAAGATGGCAGGGATATCCATCCTGGCCGCCGCCTTTAAGTGGGCCGGGATGGATTTGTCGCAGGAGCTGGCAAGCACCATCCCGTCCCAGGGAAGGGCGCTTGCATGAACCTCCACCATATCGCAGATAGCTTCCCGGGAAGCGAGAACCGCATTCATGCCGTCATGGCCCTGGGCGCAGCCGTCGCAGATATCCGTAACATGATATTTGGCGCCAAAACCTCCCCGTTCCACTACGCCCCACTTTACCTGCTCCGTCACCTGGTTTAAATGGACGCTTCCCGGATGGGAATCTCCATACACATCTTCAATCAGGATCTGGGGCTTTACGATATCTTCCTCCGTCCAGCCGCTGCCCATCTCCAGGGCGTCAAACTGCGCCCACAGCATACGTTCTTTTTTGCTTCTCGCTTCCATCTTTCTCCCTCCTTGTGCCCGGCAGAAGTTCCCGGAAAAGCTCTCTTTAGTCTGGATCCGGTTTCCGGGAACACAGGCAATCAACTATTTTTCTATATACTCAAAATATTCAAAATCAGCGTACTTTGAAAACCCGGACATATCCTGGGCGCATATCCCGATAAAGGCTCCGGTAAATGCCGAGGTGTCAATATGCTCATCCGAGATCCTCAAGGCATCGCAGTCCTCGCCATACCGGATATACTCCTTGCCGTCCAAAGAGTAGAAGAACCTTACCGCCTCATGATCCCCTTCCACCTTCAGCCATACCTTCTTCCCCTCCGGGAGCTTTACGTAGGCAAAAGGCTCCGAATATTGGCCGTTATCGCAGCTTAAGATGGCAAGCATCTTCCCCATGGCCTCATCATGGCTTACCCGCAGGTAATAGTACTGTGTGGTATTGTAATAATAAACCATCCCCGCCATCTGCTTAAAATAATCCGGCTCAAACTCAACCGCCGTGGACGCTTCAAACACAAAGGACTGCTGCCTCCTGGCCGTTAGCGCCTGCTTAAATTTGGAAAGAAGGCTCTCCTTTCCATACAGCCTTAAATACCCTGGACGGGCCTCCTGGGACATGGTATCCTCCCCCAAGGGCATCCGCAAAAACTGGAGATCCATATCCCAGGCCTTCCCTGGGGCAAAGGTATAGCGCTTCCTCACCGGCTTCGGCTCTTTACCCTCATAGGGCGATACCGCCGTCTCGTAAGGATGGTTCCCACCGTCTTTTAAGCGGATCCAGCCCTCCTCGTCAAAGCAAACGTTCTGGATGGCCGTCTCCCGCCCTAAGACGCAGTACCCTTCCCCGTGGCCGATAGGCCTGCCGCAAAGATGAGCCATGAACCATTCCCCTCCGGGCGTCTGTACCAGGCTCCCGTGACCTGCCCGCTGGAGATACCCCTCAGGCCAGTCCCTGGAAGTAAGCATCGGGGTCTTAGGATCCAGCTCATACGGCCCTTCAATGGACTTGGATCTTGCCACCGTGGCGGCATGGCCCCTTTCCGTGCCTCCCTCAGCCGTCAGGAGATAGTAATACTCGCCGATATGGTACAGGTGCGGCCCTTCCGTCACCCCGATAAAGGAACCGGTGAAAATCTTTTTCACATTGCCTAAGCAGCGTTTTTCCTTCTCGTCATACTCCTCTAACAGTATCCCGGAAAACCGGTTGC
>Ga0137297_11716_pt1 | contig 11746 bp, 9 predicted proteins | sample RamsorincwithD2O_FD_97191 | JGI IMG/M metagenome (GOLD analysis project Ga0137297, IMG submission 97191) | Mouse cecal microbial communities from Vienna, Austria - Mucin amended with D2O | ecosystem: Host-associated > Mammals > Digestive system > Large intestine > Cecum | place: Austria: Vienna... | reverse complement strand
GTTATGTACCTGATCCAGACTACGATCAATATTATTATCCCTTCCGGTTCGGCGAAGGCGGCATTGACTATGCCGATTATGGCACCATTCTCGGATGTGATCGGTATTTCCCGCCAGGCAACAGTGCTGGCGTTCCAGTTCGGTGACGGGTTTACCAATATGATCACACCTACTTCCGGTGTTTTGATGGGAGCGCTCGGATTGGCTCGTATACCTTATGAAATATGGGTGAAGTGGTTTTTCCGCATTCTTATCCTGTTTATTTTGCTGGGAATGTTATTGTTAATTCCCACAGTTTTAATACCTTTGGATGGATTCTAATCACTTATTCTAAAATACTGCGATATGAAAAAGAATTTTTTAGGGCTATTGGCCTGCTTGGGCATGATGATCGCCTTACCGTGTTGTAAACCCTCACCTGCTGAGTGGAAATTGGTTTGGGAAGATAACTTCGACCAGACCGGTAGTTTTGATCCCGCTTCATGGAGTAAGATCCCTCGTGGCAAATCCGACTGGAATAACTATATGTCCGATTTTGACTCCTGCTATGCTATGCGTGACGGGAAGTTGGTATTGCGCGGCTTAGTTAATCACAGTTTGCCGAACGATACGGCAGCCTATATAACTGGTGGTGTTTATACAAAGGATAAAGTAGGCTTTACTAACGGGCGTCTGGAAATTCATGCAAAGCTGAACGGAGCGACCGGCGCATGGCCTGCTTTCTGGCTACTGCCCCAGGATGGTAAATGGCCCGGCGGAGGTGAGATCGACATTATGGAGCGTCTGAACAATGATAGTATCGCTTATCAGACAGTCCATTCCCATTATACTTTCGATCTGGGCATTAAAGATAATCCGAAACAGGGGAGCACGGGACTTATCAACCCGGATGATTTTAATACCTACACAGTAGAAATGTATCCGGATAGTCTGGTGTTTTTCATAAATGAAACCCGTACGTTTGCCTATCCCCGGATTGAAACGGATAAGGAAGGGCAGTTCCCTTTTAATGACGGTAAATTCTATCTGTTGCTGGATATGCAGCTAGGCGGTAGTTGGGTAGGTGCCGTTGATCCGGAAGATCTGCCGGTAGAAATGGAGATCGACTGGGTTCGCTTCTATCAAAAGCAATAAAAATGACTTCATAGGGTACAAGAGAGCCTTTCGCGTAGAAACGAAAGGCTTTTTTTATATTCTTATATCTGTATAAATGAATAAATCGCCGTTGTTAAAATAAACATCGTATCTTTGGCGTTTGTTATACGACTAAAGATACACGAGCTATGTTAGATATACAGTCTATCCGGAAAGATTTTCCAATACTGGAACATAAGATATACGATAAACCGCTCATTTACTTTGATAACGGTGCTACAACGCAGAAGCCCCGGTGTGTGGTTGAAAAGATAGAAAGCGGTTATTATAATGTAAATGCCAACATCCATCGCGGAGTGCATTTTCTGAGCCAGGCTGCAACCGAAGCGCATGAAGAGGCACGTAAAACCGTACAATCATTCCTGAATGCACGTTCTTCCAACGAAATCATTTTTACACGCGGAACAACGGAGGCAATTAATCTGATAGCTTCCAGCTTCACCGACGAATGTATGTCGGCTGGCGATGAGGTGATTGTCTCTGTTATGGAGCATCATTCCAATATCGTCCCCTGGCAGATACAGGCGGCCCGCAAAGGAATAGCCTTGAAAGTGATCCCGATGAATGAAAAGGGGGAACTGGATATGGAGCAGTTCCGTGAACTTTTCTCGGAACGGACGAAGCTGGTTTCCGTAACCCATGTCTCGAATGTGCTGGGTACAATAAATCCGGTGAAAGAAATAATTGAGGAAGCGCATAACCATGATGTGCCGGTATTGATAGACGGTGCGCAGGCTGTGCCTCACCTAGCGGTTGATGTGCAGGATCTGGATGCTGAGTTCTATGTATTCTCCGGTCATAAAGTATACGGGCCTACCGGTATCGGTGTGTTGTACGGAAAAGAAGAATGGCTGGATAAACTGCCTCCTTACCAAGGGGGGGGCGAAATGATCGCGACTGTCTCGTTCGAGAAGACGACATTCAATGAATTACCGTTTAAATTTGAAGCCGGTACTCCTGATTATATCGGTAGTACGGCTTTGGCAGAAGCCTTGCGTTATGTCAACCGTTTGGGGATGGATAATATCGCCGTTTACGAAGACGAACTGTTACGTTATGCGACTGATAAGCTGAATGCAATCGAAGGGATGCGTATTTTCGGGCAGGCTGACCATAAGGGGGCGGTCCTTTCTTTTTTGGTAGGCAATATTCACCATTATGATATGGGGATGCTGCTCGACCGTTTGGGAATTGCCGTGCGTACCGGTCACCATTGTGCCCAACCGCTGATGCAGGCTTTAGGCATTGAAGGAACCGTGCGTGCTTCTTTCTCCTTTTATAATACGAAAGAGGAGATCGATACTTTTGCAGCCGGGGTAGAACGTGTAAGAAAAATGTTTTAATAAGTAGTCTATGTTATATTACCTGAAGAAATATCCAATATCCTTGACAATCATTCTGGTTGTTATTTATCTGTCGTTTTTCAAGCCGCCTTCAGTGGAGATCGGAAAGATCCCGGGAATAGACAAGGTAGTCCATATTTGTATGTATGCCGGATTGTCCGGTATGCTTTGGATCGAGTTTTTACGTAATCACCGGAAATATGATGAGGTCTTGTGGCATGCCTGGATAGGTGCCGTGCTTTGTCCGATCCTGATGAGCGGGGCGATTGAATTATTGCAGGAATATTGTACGTCATATCGGGGAGGCGACTGGTTTGACTTTCTGGCAAACATCACAGGAGTTGTACTGGCAACCTTATTCTCTTATTTCGTGTTGCGCCCCTGGATGATAAAAAAGAAGATAGTAAATTGATTCATACAAATAAAACGCTATGTTGTTACCTTATTTGGAAGCGAACCGGATAGAAGCCGGATGTGATGAAGCCGGACGCGGATGTTTGGCCGGATCGGTATTTGCCGCTGCTGTTATTTTACCGCCTGATTTCAAGAACGATGATTTGAATGACAGCAAACAGTTGAGCGAAAAGAAACGGTATGCCTTGCGTCCTGTTATAGAGAAAGAGGCAATAGCCTGGGCTGTCGGCATCGTTACTCCTGAAGAAATTGATAAGATAAACATACTGAAGGCTTCTTTTCTGGCTATGCACCGTGCCATTGACCAGTTGCAGGTAAGACCGGAGCATTTGTTGATCGATGGAAATCGCTTTACTCCTTATCCCGATATAAAACATACGACAGTGGTGAAGGGGGATGGTAAATATCTGAGTATCGCCGCTGCCTCCATCCTTGCCAAAACTTATCGTGACGATTATATGGATGAACTTGCCAAAGAGTATCCGGATTATCACTGGACTGAAAATAAAGGTTACCCCACTAAAGCCCACCGTGAAGCAATCCGTACGATCGGAATTACCCCTTATCACCGTAAAACATTTACTTTATTACCGGAACAATTAACATTGAATTTTTAGTTTTTATTCTTCATCCTTCCTTTTTAAGAGGGTAAGCCTTGACTTGTAAAGCATTTTGAGGTGAATGATCTGGCCGTTCAGATGAATGGTTATGATCTGTTATTCCCATAACCAAAAAGTGTTTAGTGCTCTCTTTGGACTATTTTTTTAACATAGTTCACATAGGACTAGGTCTTTTAAGAAGATAAAGGGACTTTTCTCTGCAAGAAAGAAGTAATTTATAGCCTTATTTTATTAATTTTTGCATCAAAGTATATTGTTTTTGCAAAATATACTATATTTGCAATCGGTTTCTTAACCTAGTCCTATGTGAACTACGTTAATAATACCACTAGTGTTGATATTTTGAAAAACTTAGTTTGATAAAATATGCAGGTAACTCGATCTGATAGTTTGCTGTTGGATTGTCTTCTTTGGATACATATAGAATATTGTTGTTGTTGTTGATTTTTAGAAAAAAAACGCTAATTGTTTGTTGTGGTATAAAAACGCTAAAAAGTTCCTGTCTTCTGTATTGTGCAGAGGGAGATATATACATCTAAAAAGTCTATATAAAATTGTCTAACTTTTATTCCAGGTTGATTATGAGGTACAATAGCAGCTAGTAGAGGAGATAGAAGGATCGTTCCTTTTAACCTAATCCGTGAATAGTTTTTTTATTCAAGTTCTAATCGTTAATTAATTAAGTTATGAATAATTACACAAAGAAAGTTGCCTGCATGGCCATTCCTTTGTTTTGTCTTAATTTGACCATGGCGGCTGAAAGCAATCTTTCAGACCTTGATATCCGGAAAGCCGTAGCAATAGAGGAAGCAGCATCGGTAAATCAGAATACCCGCAAAGTGACAGGTGTCGTTAAAGATGAAAACGGGGAACCGGTAATTGGCGCCAGTGTTGTTGAAGTAGGTACCACTAATGGTATTATGACAGATATGGATGGAAAGTTTGAATTGTCCGTCAAAGCTAACGGTTCATTGCAAGTCTCTTATGTAGGCTTTGTAACCCAAACTATAAAACCAGGAAATAAAAACAATATTCAAATCATATTACAGGAAGACAACCAGGCTTTGGACGAAGTGGTGGTTGTAGCTTTCGGTAAAAGTACGAAAGAAGCCTTTACCGGTTCTGCCGGCATAATGAAATCGGACGACCTTCTGAAAGCGCAGGTTTCGAACCCGGCCCAGGCTTTGGCTGGGCGTGTAGCCGGTGTACAGTTAAGCAATTCTTCTTCACAACCGGGTAGCTCTCCTTCTATAACAATTCGTGGTTTTGGTTCAATATCCTCAGATACAGAACCTTTGATCGTTGTTGACGGTATGCCTTTCGATGGTGACCTGAACCTGATAAACTCGAACGATATCGAGTCGATGACCGTATTGAAAGATGCAGCTTCCAATGCATTGTATGGTGCCCGTGGTGCCAATGGCGTTATCATGATTACCACGAAGAAGGGTAAAAATGGCGATGCAAAAGTTTCTGTTGATGCCAAATGGGGTGCTAACTCGAATGGTCTCCAGAATTATAAGACGACAAACGCCCAGCAGTTCTACGAAACTTATTACAAGATGTTATATAACTATTATATAACTGAACCGGGAGGCTCTATGTCGGCAACAGATGCCCATGCCTTGGCAAATCAACATCTGACAAACTCATCCAGTGGTGTCGGCCCGGGTTATATGATATATACGGTTCCCGAAGGGCAAGACTTTATCCAACAGGGTGGTGTAATGAATCCGGGAGCGACCATGGGAGCTCTATATGATTATAATGGACAAAAATTCTGGTTGCAGGCCGATGACTGGGAAGAGATCGGTTTGCAGAACGGTTTCCGTCAAGAGTATAACGTATCGGTATCAGGTGCTTCCGAGCGTATAAACTATTATACATCTATAGGATATCTGGATCAGGACGGTATTCAGGAAGGCTCCATGCAAAAACGTTTAACAGCACGTGCAAAGCTGGATTACCAGGCAAAAAAATGGTTGAAAGTCGGTGCAAACTTCAACTATCTGGAGCACCATAAAGAGCCAAGCTCCCATTTATCCTGTTTACCTCCGGGATGCAAATAAGAATATCATGATCGATCAGTGGGGAGAGAAAATGTATGACTTTGCACAAGCTTACGATCTGACTCGTGCAGGCGGTGTGGGAGGTAACTGTATTTTCTCAAACAAATATCGTTCTGATGAAACGACCGGTAACTCTTTTATTGCCAGTGGTTATGCAGATATTAATCTGACTCAGGATCTGACCTTCACGTTTAATGCCAATGCATATGATTATGATCGTCGTTATACCTATGCAACCAGTCCTTTTGTCGATTACTATACCAGTTCTTCTGATAATGGCTACTTGTCGAAAGCTTCTTACCGCACTTTCACTTATAATACGCAACAGTTGTTGAATTATAACAAGCAGTTCGGTAAACATGATGTCGGAGCAATGGTCGGTCATGAATATTATAATTACAAATATGAATCATTGAGTGCTTCCGGACGTAATTTCGGAATCGATGGAACACGTGAACTGGCTACTCTTTTGAATTTGAATAATAATCCATATTCTTATTCAAATTCTTATAATAATGAAGGTTACTTCTTCCGTGCTATGTATAATTACGATGCGAAGTATTTCGGTTCGGTATCTTATCGTCGTGATGCTTCTTCACGTTTTGCGAAAGAACACCGTTGGGGTAACTTCTGGTCTGTCGGTGATGCCTGGCTTATTTCTAAAGAAGCTTTCTTTAACGCACCTTGGGTGAACTCTTTGAAGCTGAAGGCTTCTGTCGGTTCTCAGGGTAACGACAATATCGGTGATTATTTGTATGCCGATTCTTACAAAGTGGTAAATAATGATGATCAGGCTGCTTACCAGTGGCGTCAGAAAGGTTCCGGTGATATTACTTGGGAAACCAATACAAACTGGAATATAGGTACAGAATTTGATCTTTTCGGCGGGCGCTTGGGCGGTAGCCTGGATTATTTCTATCGGAAAACCAGTGATATGTTGTTTTCTCTGAATACACCTCCTTCTATTGGTTACACCAGTTATTTCGTTAACTTGGGTGATATGCGTAATGCCGGTATTGAGTTGGTTTTGCAGGGAACTCTGATCAGCAATAAGGATTTCAAATGGGATGTCAACTTCAATATTTCTCATGTAAAGAATAAAGTATTGACTTTACCGGATGCAATCAAAACAACAAAGGTAGACGGACATAATGGTTATGTCAATCTGGATAAATCGTTTGTATCCAAGTACAAATATTTTGTGGCAGAAGGTCTTTCTCTGTATACTTGGTACTTGCCTAAATTTGCCGGTTTGGATCCTGAAACAGGAGAGTCTTTATTCTATAAAGATATTCTTGATGAGGCAGGAAATGTCACAGGACAGGAAACAACCAAAGATGCAAGTCAGGCAACCGATTATCTGATTGGTGATGCTCTTCCTTCTTTCTATGGTGGTTTGGGTACTTCATTATCCTATCGTGGTTTTGACTTCTCTATCAACCTGAACTATCAATTGGGTGGAAAGGCTTACGATTATACTTATCAGACATTGATGCACACCAGCACCACTACGTCTACAACTTGGCATAAGGACATCTTGAATGCCTGGTCGCCGGAGAATACAGGTTCAAATATTCCGCGTTTGCAGTTTGCAGAAAAGTATTCACAGAATCCGCGTTCAGACCGTTTCATTACTAACGCAAGCTATCTGAATATCCAGAATATTAATCTGGGATATACATTGCCTTCCAGTCTGACACAGAAGTACAATGTTCAGAATATACGTGTTTATTTCTCGGGAGAAAACCTGTTCTACTTCTCTGCACGCCAGGGATTCGATCCTCGCTATACATTGAAAGGATACAGTAATCCGGAACTTTATTCTCCGATACGTACTATCTCAGGTGGTATTTCATTGACATTCTAAACACTAAAAAGAAAACATCATGAAGAAATATAAGATTTTATTGGCTGCTGCGGCTCTTCTGGGGTTAAGTAGCTGTATCGAAGAAACATTGCCGACAGAATATGTGTTGAATGACCAGATTCAAGCATCGGAATCGGCTTTACAAGGGATGGTCAACTCTATTTATACTTCAATGGGCGGGTATATAAATGATGACGGTGGTATAGAAATGATTTCGTATGGTAGTATGCGTGCCATGCTTGAACATAGTACGACCCAGTTTGTCTGTTCCGGAGCGAATGGGTATAACACCATGGGCGCTTATTGCTATGGAGCGATCAGTGCTACCGGTTCCAATCGTGGATTGTATCCTTCTTATCTCTATTATTCTTATATCAAGAATGTAAACGATATTATCGGCATGATCGATGTGAACGATTTGGATGATACGAAAAAGGGATATCTGGGCGTCAGCTACGCTTACCGTGCACTTTATTATCTGGATCTGGTTCAGATTATGGAATACAAGAAACCGACCGATAGCCGTTACAGCTATGTAAGTCCTGAAAATGACTTGACGAATTTGGGTGTACCTATTGTAACGGAGAAGACAACATCGGAAGAGGCTTCCAATAATCCGCGTGCAACAGTGGATGCAGCCTATGATTTGATCCTGAGTGACTTGCAGCAGGCAGAAACATATCTGAGCGGATATACCCGTACTGATAAAACCCAGCCGAACCTGGCGGTTGTGTATGGTTTGTATGCCCGTACATATGCAAATCTGGCTTCTCGTGTGAAAACATCCGCTACCTATAAAGACGAAGCATCCTATTGGCAGAAATCCGGTGAATATGCAGATAAGGCTATTTCTGTAGCCGGTTGTACTCCATTGACGGAAGCAGAATGGACCGATCCGGTTAATGGCTTTAACAATCGTAACTCTCAGAATTCATGGATGTGGGCTACTTCTATTTCCGAAGGTAATACCACTGCTGCTACGGGAAACAATCAGTCATTCTCTTTTGCTATGATCTTCGGAACGGAAACGACTTTCAGTGTGTATGGTTGGCGTGTCGGTCGTTCACTCGATCGTAAATGGTACGAGCGCCTTTCGGATAACGACTTCCGTAAGAAATCATGGTTGGACCCCAGCTTTTTCTATGAATCGAAAAACCAGAAAGAGGGTGAGCCGTATTTAGTGGAGAGAGATGCTGATGGCAAGTTTATTAATAACAAATGGGCATTGAACGATGTAAGTACAAGTACTACTCAAAGCGATTGGAGTGATGATTATTCTGGATTCGGTCCTGATAAATATCAATATAAGTACAACAGTTCTGCCTCATGGATTCGTGCACGTATCAATTCGTCTAACGGTTTCCAGTCATGGCCGTGGTTGTATGTAAATATGAAATTCCGTCCGCATAATGGAGACTATCGTACTCATACTGTCGGTGGTGCAGTCGATTATCCGATCATGCGTATCGAGGAAATGTATTACTTGAAAGCAGAGGCAGCACTTCATACATCGGGAGTACCTGCGGCAGCAAAAGCATTGGAGGATATTGTGAAAACACGTAACTCCGCTTATACCTGTACAGCAACTACTGCCGACGCATTCCTGGATGAATATGTTTTCCAGAAAGGTATCGAATTCTGGGGTGAGGGAATTAATTATTTTGATGCTAAACGTTTGGAAGTTGGTATCCACCGTGCTTACAAAGGTTCCAACTGTGAACGTTATCAGCACTGTATTGATATGGATGGTGCCTATGTAGGTTGGACTCCGGGCTGGAACCAGGCTGAATTGAATGCTAATCCTGCCATCTTCCATTATAATAATCCGTATACGAATCCGACGACTTATTATGTGTTTAAGTCTAATGATGAGCTTAGGTCGTATTATGGTACCGAAATCACTGAATAAGAAGGATTATTTGAAATAGTAGAAAGGTATGTCGCGGTTGTCGGCATACCTTTTTTGTTTGAATTATCCTTGTTCTTTTGTGCGGTAGGCCAGTGCGTACATTCGCATTTGCTTGACCATAGCCACCAGGCCGTTTGAGCGGGTAGGGGAAAGGTGCTCCTTCAATCCGATCTGCTCAATGAAATAAAGATCGGTATCCAGAATCTCCTGCGGAGTATGGCCGGACAGGACGTTGATCAGTAAGGATACGATACCTTTTACAATCACAGCGTCGCTTTCGCCTTTGAATATAATTTTGCCGTCCTCGTAGTCTGCCTGAAGCCATACACGGCTCTGGCAACCTTCGATCAGGTTACTTTCTGTTTTATACTTTTCTTCCAGCGGGGGAAGTGAGTTGCCTAAATCGATCAGCAACGCATACTTGTCCATCCAGTCGTCGAAGGCTGAGAACTCTTCAATAACGTTATCCTGAAGTTCGTTGATAGTCATTGTTTGTATTATTTCTTTTGTCGGTTATATACTACTTCCAGTACCGTTTGCCCTACCGCTTTAAGGGTTTCGCGGTCGATATTTTCCATATTGTCCTTTTGTGTATGCCAGTACCAACCGAAACCGCTTTTGCTGTCAGGGTCGTAGTTGATAATGTCGATACAAGGGATATTGCGTCCTTTGATCACATATTCGTGATCGTCGGTGATGGCGCCGCCTGTGGCATTAATGAAATACCTACCATATCCGAGGTTGCGTGCCGTGCTCCATACCATTTCCACAATGTTGCCAGCCTTGCTCAAGGAAGTCTGTTCCTTGAAGAAAGTGGCGTTTTTAGCTCCGACCATATCCAGCAGGATACCGAAGTCGGCGCGGTAATTGGGTACGTGCGGATTCTTTGCCCAGAACTGGGTACCCAGACACCAGGTGTCGGGTTTATAATCGTCTACAAACTCCGGAGTACCGTAATCTTCCGCATCGAAGAAGATGATGTCGATACCTACTCCGGGATCTTTTTGCCCGATCTGCCTGGCTATTTCAAGCAAGGCTCCTACACCGCTGGCTCCATCGTCGGCTCCGTCGATCGCTTTACGATGATTGGCCGGATCGGGATCATGATCGGAATAAGGACGCGAATCCCAATGGGCGAAGAGCAGGATGCGTTTATTGTTTTCCGGGTTGAAAGAGCCGATGATGTTTTTGGCTTCCAGTCCGGTATTGTCGTAGGCGGTAAGCATGGCTTCCTGTTCGTATACTTTGGCCCCGAAACGTTTCAGTTCGGAGGCGAGATAGTTGCCGCATGCTTTATGGGCATCGGTGTTCGGTACGCGCGGGCCGAATTTTACCTGGTTTTCAACAAAAACATAGGCGCTGTCGGCATTGAAAGAAGGCGTTGTTGTCATTGGCGTCTGGCTGACTGTCGTTACTTCCTGTTGCTGGTTCTTTGCCTGGCTACAGGCGAGCAATGAAAAAGCAAATAGAGCTATATACAAAACGTGCATCATATATCTGTTAGTATTTCTTTATTATCATCCGTTATAGGCCGACTGTACACGTGACATGACACGCAGCAGGTTGCCTCCCCATATCTTTGCAATATCATTCTCCTTGTAGCCGTCTTTCAGAAGGCGCAGGGTGATATTGATCAGTTCGTTGCTTGCACGGCATCCGATCAGTTCGCCGTCGCCGTCGAAATCGGAGCCAATGCCCACGTGGTTGATACCGATCAGGTCCGCTATATGATTAATGTGGCGTATGGCATCGGTAAGCGATGCTTTTTCAGCATCTTCATTGATAAAGCCTTTATAAAGGCATACTTGTACTACGCCTTGTTTTTCGGCCAGTGCTTTCAGTTGGTCATCCGTCAGATTACGCGGATGATTGCACAGGGCGCGTGCCGAAGAATGTGAAGCGATGATCGGTTGGGTGCTGATTTCCAACGCATCGTAGAAGGTACTTTCGGCAGCGTGCGACACATCTACCAGGATGCCCAACCGGTTCATTTCGGCAACCACTTCTTTTCCGAAAGGACTTAGTCCGCCCCATTCTGCATCTCCGCGGGCAGAGTCGCATATGTCGTTGCTCCCGTTGTGGCAAAGCGTGATATAGCTGACGCCCAGCTCTTTGAAACGGGCTATGTTTCGAATGTCTTTACCTATGGCATAACCGTTTTCCAAACCCAACATGATTGCTTTCTTGCCGGCATCTTTCGTTACCCATACTTCCTGTGAAGTCCGGGCGATGTTCATTCTGCCGCGGTTAATTTCCATTTGGCGATGAATCTCGTTCAACCGGTTCATGGCAAAATCGGTTGCCTGCTGCAATGATTCGTCATCCCGTTTGCCTTGCGGGATATAAGCGACCATGATCGCAGCGTCGAC
>Ga0137297_11583_pt2 | contig 11763 bp, 9 predicted proteins | sample RamsorincwithD2O_FD_97191 | JGI IMG/M metagenome (GOLD analysis project Ga0137297, IMG submission 97191) | Mouse cecal microbial communities from Vienna, Austria - Mucin amended with D2O | ecosystem: Host-associated > Mammals > Digestive system > Large intestine > Cecum | place: Austria: Vienna... | reverse complement strand
TGCCGGATAGACCGCCTGACTGTTTTTTCAATGTGTTTAGAATTCCTGTCCGAGGATGAAGTGGAAGTGCGATCCGCCCTTGGTTCCGTAGACCTTGTCGAAACCGTAGGCCCAGTCGATACCCATCATGCCGATCATCGGGAGGTAGATGCGGACACCGACTCCGGCGCTTCGCTTGAGTTCGAAGGGCGAGAAGTTTTTGACTGATGTCCATGCGTTGCCGCCTTCGATGAATGTCAGACCATAGATGGTGGTGGTGGGCTGCAGCATGAAGGGGAAGTGGAGTTCCATGCCGAAGCGTGTGTAGGCATAACCGCCGCCGAGCTGATAGGGGGTGAGCTGACCGTTGTCGTAGCCGCGGAGCGCGATGGTCTCCTGGGCGTAGGTGTAGGAGCCTGACATGCCGTCACCGCCGACGTAGAATGTCTCGAAGGGCGATTTCAGATATTTGTTGTAGCTGCCGAGCAGACCGATGTCGGCTCTGGTCATGAGCACGAGAGTGTATTTGCTCTCGACGTCGTTGATCGGAGTGTAGGTGCGGGCCTTGAAGCGGAGCTTCCAGTATTCGATCCAGCGGTAGAGTTCTTTCTTTGCAGCTGTGGTGTTCTCTTCAGAGAGTTTCTTCCAGTTTTTGTTGCCGAAGAGCGAGACGGGAGGTGTCAGCTGCAGGTTGAGAGAGAAGTTGGAGCCCGAACGGGTGTAGAGCGGATTGTCAATCGAGTTTCGGGCGAGGGTCAGGCCGATGGTGAGTGCGTTTGACGTACCGTTCTGCATATAATAAAGGTATTCCCAGTTCTTGAGGTAATACCAGCTGTAACCAAGTTCAGCCTGGAATGTGAAGTAGTCATCAGGCCAGTTGAGACGCTTGCCGAAGCCTACGGAGACGCCGATCATCTGGAGGAATTTGTTGGGGTCGTAGGCGTTTTCGTAAGAGTAGTTGTTGTCATAACCGTAGCCGGTGTTGTACAGACCGCTGTAGCTGTAGAGGTAGTTGTTCATGTAGTTGCGGTTGTAGTACGAGGAGTTAACACCGGTCTGACGGCTGTACCATGCCGAAACCGAGAGCGAGTTGGGGCGCTTGCCGCCGAACCAGGGGTCGAGGAATGAGATGCTGTAGGCCTGGTAGTAGCGGGCGTTGGTCTGGGCGGAGATGGTGAGCTGCTGTCCGTCGCCCTGCGGCACGAGGCCTTTGTAGCTGTTGGGATAAAAGAGGTTCTTGATCGAGAAATTGGTGAACTTGATGGCCACCTTGCCGATAATACCTGTCTGGCCCCAGCCCATCGAGAATTCAAACTGGTCGTTTGATTTCGATTCGAGATTGAAAAGGATGTCAACCGTTCCGTTTTCCTGATTGGGCTCAGGGCGGATATCCATGTTTTCAGGGTTGAAGTGGCCGGTCTGGGCGATTTCACGAGCCGAACGCATAAGGTCGCTCTTGCTGAAGAGTTCGCCTGGCTTGACACGGAGCTCACGGCGGATCACCTTTTCATAGAGGCGGTCGTTACCGTTGATGATTACGTTGTTGATTCGGGCCTGCGGGCCTTCTACAATGCGCATTTCGAGGTCGATGGAGTCGCCGCGCACGTTCTTTTCCACCGGCACTATGTCAAAGAAGAGATAACCGTTGTCCATGTAGGCGCTGGCTATGGCGTCGTCATCATCGGTGGTGCGCTTTTTCAGGAGTGTCTGATTGTAGACGTCACCTTTCTCTATGCCGAGGAGCGCCGCAAGATTTTCGGTGGGATAGACGGTGTTGCCCACCCAGGTCACATCGTTGACGAAGTATCGCTTGCCTTCATCGAGGTTGATATATACGTCGACTGTCTTTTCGTCATAGGGGACCACGGAGTCGGAGAGAATGACGGCGTCGCGGTAGCCTTTTTCGTTGTATTTCTGAATGATGCGGTTGAGGTCGTCCTTATAGTCTGTCTCCACGAATTTTTTCTGACGGAAAAGGTTGATGAGCTTGCCTTTCTCGTTGGTCTTCTTCATCACTCGCTGAAGCTGGCGGTCAGAGAGCACGTTGTTGCCGTCGATATAGATCTTGTGGACTTTGACTTTGTCGTTCTTGTTGATGTTAATGTCGACGATCACTTCATTGGGGTGCGAGAGGTCATCGGTGAGGTTTATCTTCACTACCGCGTTGCCGAAACCCTTGTTGGAGTAGTATTTCTTGATGATGCTTTCGGCGCGGTTGACGATGTTCTGCGTGATCTGGTTGCCTTTCATCAGCTGGAGAGCTTCTTCGAGGTCCTGCTTCTCACCTTTTTTCACCCCGTGGTAGTTGATTTCGGAGATTCTCGGCTGCTGACGCAGGTTGAGTGTCAGATAAGCCTTGTTCCCGATCACTTTGTCGACCGCGATCTGCACTTTAGAGAAAAGGCCCTGACGCCAGAGGCGTTTGGACGCATCGGTGATTTCAGCACTTGGAATGGTGATGAGATCTCCGACTTTGAGCCCGGTGTAGCCAATGACGATATAGTCTTCATAATTGTCGGCACCCTTGACCTGGATGTCTGCGATCTCGTAGGTTTTCGGCAGGCCGGTGAAAAGGATGTCGGGGTTATAGACCGTATCCGCAGGCGCCTGGGCGCATACGTTGGCAGTCAGTGCTGAAAGGAAGAGAAGGAATGTGATAAATCTAAAACGCATGATGAAAAAACAACGTCTGTGATGTGTGGGGTGGAGGGATGTTTCTTTATTTTATTTGTTCGGATGTCAGGCCGAAACGGCGTTCACGGCCTCCGAAGTCATACAGGGCCCGGATGAAGTCCTCGCGTGAGAAGTCGGGCCAGAACGTGTCGGTCACATATATTTCCGAGTAGGCGATCTGCCACAGCAGGAAGTTGCTGACCCGATGGTCACCTCCGGTGCGTATGAGCAGATCAGGGTCGGGCATTCCGGCTGTAGAGAGATAGGCGTCGAAGGCTTGGTCTGAGTCCATGTCGGTTGCGGCTGCTTTTCCGACTGCCACGTCTTCGGCAAAGCGGCGGCAGGCCCGGATGATCTCCCAGCGCGCGGAGTAGCTGATGGCGAGTGTGAGCGTCAGTCCGGTGCAGTGCGATGTGTCGGCGATGCACTGCTGCAGGCGGTCATAGGCCTCGCGTGGCATTCGGGAGGTGTCACCGATCATGGCAAGACGCACGTTGTTCTTGATCAGATCAGGGGTCTCGCGCTCGATGGCAATCACGATCAGGTGCATCAGGGCATCGACTTCCGCCTTGGGCCGGTTCCAGTTTTCAGTGGAGAATGTATAGAGAGTGAGATAGCCTATGCCGAGTTCAGAGGCAACTTCGGTGATGCGTCTCACCGTGTTGACTCCCTCTACATGGCCTTCGCTTCGGTCGAGACCGCGCGCTTTGGCCCAGCGCCCGTTGCCGTCCATTATGATGGCTACGTGGCGAGGAAGGCTGCTCTTGTCTATTTCTTCTGTCATATTTTATATTGTGTGGTTCTGCGACACATGGCCCAGAGCCTGATTTATCGTTTATAAAATTAGTTTTTCACACAGGAGCTGCCGTCAGTCGATGCGGTGACAGGTGACACAACGCTCGCCGAATTCATAGCTCACGGAGAACATCAGGGTCGAATACCAGTCGGTGTTCTTGATGAACGAGCTTTTGATCTGGTAGAGATCTTTGAGCTCGCGGCTGTCGGCATTGTCGCCAAACACTTTTGTCATGCAGAACTCCAGTCCGAGGTTGACCCGCGGACGCAGTTTGAATTTCACGCCGAATCCCATCGGGAGGGTCATGGCCACAAAACTGTCATCGCCGCTGCGCGACATGGCCACTCCGAGTCCGAGCGAAAGATAAGGCGAGATGCGGCTCAACTGTTTGTAGGATTCTCCTATGCCGTAGTTGAAGAAGTTGAATTCGGCGCGGGCACCGAGATCGTAGATCCACGACTTGAAGTCATAGACCTTGCCTTCAGGCAGCACGTTGTCCATATCGGCCGTCGATCCGCTCAGCGAGGCCGCTGTCAGAAGTCCTCTCAGCGCCCAGCGACTGTTGATCAGATAACGAAACGAGGCGTTGAGGCCTACGCCGGGATTGGCAAAGAGATTACTTTCATTGGCATCGCCAAGATAGCCCGACATGCCGAGACCGGCTCCTATGTCAAATTTATATTTCTCGACGCTCGCTTGCGCCTGAGCTGCCGATCTGCCGGGTAGAGACAGACCTGCGATTAGGGTCAGTATAAGAAGGAGAGACCGCATGCCGCCACATTATTAATATAAGGGGCGGAATGTGAAGCGGCGGATCACACCGCGCCAAAGGCTGTCATGGAGATTGCCATCGGCATCAACACCTCCGAAGAGGTAGATGTAGGGGCATTCCCATTCGGTGACAGGGGCCGACACACGGCTCACAGCAAAGGGCACAGGAGTGGCAAAGGCCGGGAGGCGGGTTCCTCCGGCATTATGCCAGCCGGAAGCCGAGCGGGCTGTGGATGCCGACATCTCGTCTTTGACAACGATGGCCTGGGCCGATGAGAAAGCGGGTATATAGTCGGGTAGCTGAAGATAGCTGTCGGCCTCGTCCCAAGTGATGCCCTGGTCATATGACACATAGACCATCTTTGAGACGACCTCGCCTTCAGCCGACTCGTAACGGCCGCCCATAGCGATGAGGGCGGAGCGTTCGGTCACGCGCCATGTCGAAGTGTTGACTCTCGGAGTAAAATAGGGGAAGAGTGTCATTTCCTCGCGCTCGTCAATGTCACGGTTGCTGAGTTTTGCCCATGAAGTTCCGTCATAGCCCCATGCGGCACCGGTGATCATTCCTGAGGCATCACGTCCGCCCACGAAGAGGGCAAGCGGTTCGGAACTCCATTTGGTCTCGTAGGTTATCATCTGGCTCGTGCCGCTCACGGGACATCCGGCAGGAACTGCGGCTTCTGTGGAGGCGGGATAAGTCACGTGCTTCCATCCGTCGGCATCGTTGCGCGCGCCGAGGATACGGTCGGTGTATCCGCCGTAGATATATGTCATTCGTTCACCTGTCTGGCTCCAGCTGACGGCATCGGTCGAAGTGAAGAGGTTTCCGGTCGCGTCAAGTATGTAGAGCGCCGCGTCACTAGCGGTGAATGATTCTATATCGGCGCTCACCGGAAGCGCAGCGGCCGTGACAGTCCAGCGGTTGTCATAATAGGGATTTTCCGACACAGCCACACTTGCCGATGATCCGTCGGCTGTCAGGCAGTAGACCTTTCCGGCGAATTCCACGGTCTTCTGTGCTGACGGGCTTATTGCCGAAGGCAACACGGTCTTGGCGCCCTCTGCCCAGAAGAGAGTGTCGGTCTCCACTTTGTGGACATTGATATCTATGGTGTATTCTCTCTTGTTCTGTCCGTTATAGGAAGTCACAGAGAGTTTCACCGGTCCGTCAGAGAAGTTGATGCTGTCGCCGGGGCTGTCGATATAGCTGATGGTGGTATCTCTCGGAGTTCCGAGCTTGCGGTAGGTCAGCTCGCAGGCACTGGCCGAAGATGTTCCGATATTGAGCACAAGTTTGCTCACATCAGTACCTTTGGGCAGAGAGTCGGCATTGAAGATGCGGGCATCGACCAGGTCTATCGAGAAGAAGACCGAATCAAGTCCGGTCAGCACCTTGTCATTCTTCTTGATGCTGAAAGAGGTGACCGAGCAATTGCCGAAATCACCTTCTGACACAAATGTGCTGGAGTCATCTTTGTTACATCCAGCCACGATGGCTGTCAGCATCAGAGCCAACAGGGAGTATAATGGAAATCTTTTATTCATAAATGTGAGCATACGGCGCCTGCGAAAAAAGACGCACATTATTAGCATTTTGTAATCAAAAGCCGGATTGTTCATCCTGACACTTTTACAAGTTGCAAAGTTAACAACATTTTCGTTAACCACCGTCCGGATAACGTAAAAAAAACATAACAAATCTATCTGTCAGCATTTTTTGAAGATCAAGCCGAAATATCGACACACTGACATAGAATTTTTTTAGCCTGCGGCTTGCATTTTTACTTTCTGTTTTTTATTTTTGCGACATCAATAAAACAGATCCTTTTTGTTACACTATATTAGCTACTAAACTAAAAATCGCAAACCCACATTTATTTACAATCTGGAGCCATATTTTAAGGTTCTACGACTCCGGCAATCATTTTTTTTGACACTGGATTCTCTGTTCAATAAATATATGTGTGTTACAAGATTGTAGATTAGACAAGGGGGAGAGGCCGTGAGGCTCATCCTCCTTATTTATTCTACTCCTTAATCCGGAGGGTGCTTCACGACAAACGTCATGAAACACCCTCCGGATATTTTATCGAATCTGCAGTCTTGCCACGCCGTGACCCTATTTTCGCGGCACGATGACACGGTCGCCTATCAGCTTTGCAAGTTCCGAGCGGGAGTTCTCGATCTCTTTCATCTCTTTCATCAGCTCGATAGAACGGTCATAATCGCCTCCACAGGCAGCCAAAAGCGACCTGACATCCTGAAGGCGGGTCCACAGAATGGCATCTTTCAGCTCATGGAGAGCGCGCGGCACAAGCTCGCCCAGCAAATCCTGCTCCGTGTCAACCTTGGCATACTTGGTGTGCATCTTGCTCAGGATATGGCGCTCCACCACGAGATCGGAGGCCATCTCACGCACCACATCGTCAGGCGAAGAACACATCAGCCGTCCGAGGTAAGTGGCCGCAAACTCATCAAGCCTACGGGCATAATCGGCATCAACAGTCTCCTGCAGAGAGCGTTCCATCGCAGAAATACTACCTACGTCAGTGGCTTTCTGCCTGATCTCTTCCACTCCCGCAGCGAATTCGCTGCGCCGGCGCTCTTCAAGCTGCACCCGGCAGTGCTCGATATCCTCATTCCACGTGGCCCGGCTAAGCACAATGGCCATATCCAGAAAATGGGCAATGTCACTGTTCTCGAAGCGGATTTCATCGGCAGCAAGATCGGCCTCGATATATTCGAGCACCGTCATAGGCTGATTATTGCCGTCCTCGTCAATCCCCTCGGCAAAAGCATAGTTGCCATACTTGGCCACCAGGCGGACTATAGCCAGCTCATAGGTGCGCAGAAACTTGGCATGTTTCCCCTGCGCCGGAACCTGAGCCTGAGGCTGCTGACCTGCCACTCCGGCGGCCGCCTGCTCCTCTGCCGACGCCGGACCGGGACCCGGCTCATCGGCATAATCCGCAAATGCCTGCCGGCGCTCGCGGTCTTCACGCGACTTAAGCCTGTATTCATTATAATACTTGCCGACCTCACGCCGCAACACATCCTCGTCCATGAAAAGCAGACGCGAGCACTCCTGCACATATACGCGCCGGGTAATCTCATCGGGGATCAGAGCTATGGTCTTGACAATCCGCGTGATCACCTGTGCGCGCCGGGCCGGATCGTCAGCCGCCTCTCCCATCAGAATCCGGGCCATGAAACTGATAAAGTCTGTCTCGTGAGCCTTGATATACTCCTCCACCTCCGTTGAGCTGTGGCTCTGCGCAAAGGAGTCAGGGTCATCCCCCTCAGGGAGAAGGAGCACTTTTATATCCATGCCGTCCTGAAGCAGAAGCTCGATGCCTCGCAGCGAGGCCTTTATGCCCGCCGCATCGCTGTCATAAATCAGAGTGACGTTAGAAGTGAACCGTTTTATCAGACGCACCTGCTCTACGGTAAGCGCGGTACCCGAAGAAGCCACCACATTGCACACCCCTGCCTGGTGCATGGAGATGACATCCATATAGCCCTCCACAAGTATGCACTTCTGAGCCTTGGCTATAGCCTGCTTGGCCTGATAGAGCCCGTAGAGCTCTCGGCGCTTGAGGTAGATGTCAGATTCGGGAGAGTTGACATATTTGGCTATCTTCTTCTCCTTGCTGAGAGTACGGCCTCCGAAAGCGACCACCTTGCCTGACAGCGAAAGAATCGGATAGATGACACGTCCGCGGAAGCGGTCAAACACACGGCCGTCATCAGTGCGCGAACACAGGCCGGTGGAAAGCAGATATTTCTCGCTGTAGCCACGCTCAAGCGCCGTGGCAAAAAGCGCGTCGCGCCCCTCCACGGCATAGCCGAGATGGAAACGCTCCACCATAGCGTCGCTGATGCCGCGATAGCGGAAATATGACAGGCCAATATCGCGTCCCTCCTGCGTCTCTTTCAGATTCTTCTCGAAATAGCGCATGGCGAAATCATTGACCGCCAGCATATTCTCGCGATCGCTCTCCGCCTGTTGCTCCTCGTCGGTCATCTCGCGCTCCTCGATCTCGATATTGTATTTCTTGGCGAGATAGCGCAGAGCCTCGGTAAACGACAGCTGCTCCAGCTTCATGATAAAGCTCACCGGACTGCCGCCCTCGCCGCAGCTGAAACACTTACACATACCCTTGGCCTTGGAGACATAGAACGACGGCGAACGGTCGTTATGGAAAGGACAAAGACCTACATAGTTGGCTCCCCGACGCTTAAGCGCGACGAAGTCACTCACAACCTCCACAATGTCGGCCGCGTCAAGAATCCTCTGCACTGTAGCATTGTCAATCTTTCTCATAGCGAGCACAAAATTAGTAAAATTGAGAAATATTTCCTATCTTTGCGACTTGAATTTACAGGAGTCGTCCGTATGGCTCCCTAACCCTCCACATTAATTAATAATGGCAAACATCAACATCACATTCCCCGACGGGAGCGTAAAGCAGTTTGAGAGCGGAGTGACCCCTCTGCAGATTGCCGAGTCACTCTCCCCTCAGCTCGCCCGCGACATCCTCGCGGCATCTGTCAACGACAAGGAGTGGGACATCACCCGCCCTGTCAACGAAGACGCCTCAATCCGCCTCTTCAAATGGGATGACCCCGAAGGCAAGCACGCCTTCTGGCACTCATCGGCCCACCTGCTCGCCGAAGCCCTCCAGGATTTGTTCCCCGGAGTGAAATTCGGCATCGGCCCGGCTATCGAAAACGGATTCTACTACGACATTGATCCAGGCGAAAACACCATAACATCAGCTGACTTCCCCCGCATCGAAAAGCGGATGCTCGAACTCGCCCAGCAGAAAAACCCGATTGTCCGCGCCGACATCTCGAAAGCCGACGCGCTAAAACTCTTCGGTGACCGCGGCGAGGAATACAAATGCGAGCTCATCAGCGAACTTGAGGACGGCCACATCACCACCTACACCCAGGGATCGTTCACCGACCTCTGCCGCGGTCCGCACATCGCCACCACCGCACCAATCAAGGCCGTGAAAGTCACCTCACTCGCCGGAGCCTACTGGCGCGGCGATGAAAAGCGCAACCAGCTCGTCAGAGTCTACGGCATCACCTTCCCCAAGAAGAAAATGCTCGACGAATATCTCGTGCTCCTCGAAGAAGCCAAGAAACGCGACCACCGCAAACTCGGCAAAGAGATGGAACTCTTCGCATTCTCCCAGAACGTAGGCGCCGGCCTGCCACTCTGGCTCCCCAAAGGAACCGCCCTGCGCGACCGCCTCGAACAGTTCCTGCGCAAGATCCAGAAGCAATACGGCTACCAGCAGGTGATCACCCCGCATATCGGCAACAAGAACCTCTATGTCACCTCAGGCCACTACGCAAAATACGGCAAGGACTCTTTCCAGCCCATCCACACACCGGAAGAAGGCGAGGAATACCTGCTCAAACCGATGAACTGCCCCCACCACTGCGAGATTTTCCGCGCCCTGCCCCGCAGCTACCGCGACCTGCCCCTGCGCCTCGCGGAATTCGGCACCGTCTACCGCTACGAACAAAGCGGCGAGCTACACGGCCTGACCCGCGTCAGAGGCTTCACTCAGGACGACGCCCACATCTACTGCGCCCCTGACCAGATCAAAGGCGAGTTCCTCAAGGTGATGGACATCATCTTCTTCATCTTCAAGGCACTCAAATTCGAAAATTTCGAAGCCCAGATCTCGCTCCGCGACCCCAACAACAAGGAAAAATATATCGGCTCCGACGAAAACTGGCACCTCGCCGAACAGGCATCATCGACGCCTGCGAAGAAAAAGGCCTTAAAGCCCGCAAGGAATACGGCGAAGCAGCCTTCTACGGCCCGAAACTCGACTTCATGGTCAAGGACGCCCTCGGCCGCAAATGGCAGCTCGGCACCATCCAGGTTGACTACAACCTGCCCGAACGCTTCCAGCTCGAATATACCGGCTCCGACAACCAGAAACACCGTCCGGTGATGATCCACCGCGCCCCCTTCGGCTCGATGGAACGCTTCGTGGCAGTGCTGCTCGAACACACCGCCGGCCGCTTCCCCCTCTGGCTCGCCCCCGAACAGGCCGTAGTGCTCCCCATCTCCGAGAAGTTCAACGACTACGCCCGCAAGGTCGCCGACCAGCTCAACGCCCTCGACATCCGCACCCAGATTGACGACAGAAATGAAAAAATCGGCAAAAAAATCCGCGACAACGAGCTCAAAAGAATACCCTATATGCTCATTGTAGGCGAAAAAGAAGCTGAAAATGATGAAATTTCTGTAAGAAAACAGGGCGAAGGTGATAAAGGTTCGATGAAAATTGCTACCTTTGCAGCCGAATTGGCTCGCGAAGTCAATGAAATGATCAATCAACAGTAAAAAACAGACACTAAACCCCCTGAATGGAGAAAAAACCTTTCGCTCCGCGCCCTCCGCGCCCCAACAACGGCCCGCGCCGTCCCCTCCCCAACGCTCGTAAGGAGGAACCATACGCCATCAATGAATACATCCGCGCCCGCGAGATCCGTCTCGTCGGCGACAATGTAGAAAACGGCGTCTACCCCATTCAGGAAGCCCTGAAGATCGCCGATGAGCTTGGGCTCGATCTCATTGAGATCTCTCCCACCGCCCAGCCGCCGGTGTGCCGCGTGCTTGACTACCAGAAGTTCCTCTACCAGCAGAAAAAACGCCAGAAGGAACAGAAGGCCAAAGCAACCAAGGTCGTTGTGAAGGAAATCCGTTTCGGACCCCAGACCGATGACCATGACTACAACTTCAAGCTCAAACACGCCATCGGCTTCCTCCAGGAAGGCGCAAAGGTCAAAGCCTATGTGTTCTTCAAAGGCCGCTCCATTCTCTTCAAGGAACAAGGCGAAGTACTGCTGCTCCGTTTTGCCAACGACCTTGAGGAATATGGCAAAGTCGACCAGATGCCTGTGCTCGAAGGCAAGCGCATGATCATCATGCTCAGCCCGAAGAAAAAATAAACCAACCCCGCGTTGACCGGCCTGGTCCCCGCAAGGGACTCCGACCGTCATCATACGAATTAAAATCATTATTTAACAATCACAACCAATGCCAAAGATTAAGACTAACTCCGGTGCCAAAAAGAGGTTCGCCCTTACCGGATCAGGAAAGATCAAGAGAAAACACGCTTTCAAGAGCCACATCTTGACCAAGAAGACCAAAAAGCAAAAACGCAATCTGACCCACTTCTCACTCGTGGCCAGCTGCGACTCTTCAAACGTCAAGTCACTCCTCGCTCTCAAGTAAGGAAGTTTTCACTATCTTAAAATCGTGATTTCTAATTCAATTTTTTAAACCGAACGGTCAGCCACCTAAAAATGAATCTAAGTGCAATGATGTGCCGCTGACGTTCACAACTCATTTTTCAAAATGCCAAGATCAGTAAATCATGTAGCTTCAAGAGCTCGCCGCAAAAAAATCCTGAAACTCACCCGTGGTTACTTCGGATGCCGCCGCAACGTGTGGACTGTAGCCAAGAACACCTGGGAAAAGGGTCTCACCTACGCTTACCGTGACCGCAAGG
>Ga0137297_10916_pt1 | contig 11820 bp, 12 predicted proteins | sample RamsorincwithD2O_FD_97191 | JGI IMG/M metagenome (GOLD analysis project Ga0137297, IMG submission 97191) | Mouse cecal microbial communities from Vienna, Austria - Mucin amended with D2O | ecosystem: Host-associated > Mammals > Digestive system > Large intestine > Cecum | place: Austria: Vienna... | reverse complement strand
ACGGGTAATCCAAAAGACTTCTCCGATCAAGGCTTCTGGCGTAAATTTTTCGACGCAAAGACTGATAGTATAGGTTCTTATGTGATTTATAGCAAGAACAGCAAAAATAAGACGCAAGAACCGGATTTGGTAAAAGCCAACCCTTTTGGGTTAAAGAATATGTTGGGTAATGTAATGGAATATTGTGCCGACAAGTATGATCCTGAAGCTTACGCTAAAAGCGGAAGTAGCGCCACAGATCCATTAGTTACTGAAGGTACAGAATGGGTAGTGAGAGGCGGTAATTACACCTCCGATGCGGCAGATCTTCGCTGCGCTTCCCGTGATTATACCAAACATGAAGCTTGGTTAAAAACCGATCCGCAACAACCGAAGAGTATCTGGTGGTACTCCGATATCAGAGGAATCGGTTTCCGTGTTGTATGTGAACCTAATAAATAGTGTCTAAAAAAAATAATATCATGAAAAAAGAGAACAGCATTAGCAGAAGATCATTTCTGAAAAGTTCAGCCCTAGCGGGTGCGCTTGGAGCAATTGGAACAGGTAGTACAGTTGGTGTATTAACTTCTTGTGGTGGAGGTGAAAGTGCGAACGCAATAAAGCCTTTGAAAGAACCCGGTACTTATTACGTGCCCGAATTACCAGATCTGGCGACTGATGGAAAAGAACTAAAAGCTGGTGTAATCGGTTGTGGCGGACGTGGTTCCGGAGCCGCTTTTAACTTCTTGAACGCTGCAAACGGCGTTACGATCGTGGCTTTAGGCGATACGTTCCAAGAACGTGTCGATGATTTGGCAAAGAAATTAAAAGATGAGAAAGGAATTGATGTACCGGCTGATAAACGTTTCGTCGGCTTGGATGCGTACAAACAAGTGATTGATAGCGGCGTAGATGTAGTGATCGTCGCCACTCCTCCCGTATTCCGTCCAGTTCATTTCCAATACGCCACAGAAAAGGGCAAACATTCCTTCTTAGAGAAACCTATCTGTGTTGATCCGGTTGGTTACCGTACCATTATGGCTACCGCAAAACAAGCTGCGGCAAAGAACTTATGTGTCGTAACCGGTACTCAACGCCATCACCAACGCAGTTATGTCGAGTCTTACAAGAAGATCATGGAAGGATTGATCGGTGAGATCACGGGTGGTACGGTTTACTGGAATCAGAATATGCTTTGGTATCGGGATCGTCAACCGGGATGGAACGATTGCGAATATATGATCAAGGACTGGGTAAACTGGAAATGGCTTTCCGGCGACCATATCGTAGAGCAACACGTACATAATATAGATGTATTCACTTGGTTCAGCGGATTGAAACCAGTCAAGGCTGTAGGTTTCGGTTCTCGCCACCGTCGTATCACTGGCGACCAATATGATAACTTCAGCGTTGATTTCACAATGGAAAATGGTATCCATATGCATAGTATGTGCCGCCAGATAGATGGTTGTGCAAATAATGTAAGCGAATTCATCCAAGGAACCAAGGGATCATGGAGCAGTGACACGATGGAGATCAAGGATTTGGCAGGAAACGTTATTTGGAAATATGATAGCGAGGCCGAAAAAGCGAACTTCAAGCAAACTGACCCGTATACATTAGAGCATGTAAACTGGATCAACTGCATCCGTGGTGGTAAACAAATCGAGCAAGCTTCTGAGACTGCTATCTCCAATATGGCCGCAATTATGGGTCGTGAGTCCGCTTACACGGGTGCCGAGACCACTTGGGATGCCATGACTGCCTCAGCATTGGATTACACTCCGAAAGATTTGAACTTAGGAAAGATGGATATGAGCGGCTTCGTCGTTCCTGTTCCGGGTAAACCAATCGACAAGAAATAATCCAGACTGTTTATGACATTAAATAGAAGAAACTTTTTAAGAACCTCCTTATCCGGCGCTGCTTTAGCGGTAGGAAGTACGGCCTTGGCCTCCTGCTCTTCCAAGCCGGCAAACACTGCCGAAGGAGAAAAAGGGAGCGACAAGCCCGGCAAGGACCTTGAATTAAAGCTTTCTTTCCAAGAGGGAATCGCCCCGGGTGAAAGTTTGAACGAGAAACTTGATTTTATGGAGAAGTTGGGCGTTGTAGGTTTTGAGCCGGGTGGCGGAGGATTAGCCGGCCGGGTAAACGAGATCAAGCAGGCCTTAAACGGACGTAATATCAAAGTGAGTGCCATTTGCGCCGGCTTCAAAGGCTTTATTCTTTCTACCGATCCAGCCATCCGCAAGGAATGCATGGACACGATGAAAGAGATCATCGCCGCAGCCGGTGAATTAGGTTCTACGGGCGTGATTATCGTTCCTGCCTTTAATGGTCAAGTCCCCGCCTTGCCTCATACGATGGAGACACGGGATTTTCTTTGCGAGCAATTCAACGAGATGGGAACTTTCGCCGCCCAGCATGGGACTAGCGTCATCTTTGAACCTTTGAACCGAAAAGAGTGTTTTTATCTACGTCAAGTAGCCGACGCCGCCTCTTTATGCCGGGATATCAATAATCCGGGTGTACGTTGCATGGGCGACTTCTGGCATATGACATGGGAAGAGACCTCTGATATGGGAGCCTTTATCTCCGGTGGAGACTATCTCCAACACGTACACGTGGCCAGCCGCAAACGTCGCAGCATGCCGGGTGAGGATGGAGATGCCGATAACTATATCAATGGCTTCAAGGGATTGAAAATGATTGGTTATAACAACTACGTAAGCTTCGAGTGCGGATGTCAGGGAGACCGTAACGTGGTAGTCCCCGCCGCCGTCAAGTTATTACGTGAACAATGGGAACAAGCTTGATAAGATGCCTTTAGTATATCCAAATATGCAATTGAGTGAGGTGGTGGAAGAACACCCCTCACTCATTCCCGTAATCAACCGGTTTGGGATTCGTCTCGGGCTTGGCGACAAATCGGTGAAGACGCTCTGTGAAGAACATTCGCTGGATACGGACTTTTTATTGACAGTGATCAATACCTTCCTCAACGAGGAGTATTTTCCGGAGAAGAAGTTACAAACTTTCCATACATCGCAGATTATTGATTACCTGACAAAGACGAACCAATACTATTTACGTTATCAGCTTCCCAATATAGAACGCCATCTAGGTTCCTTTATCTCGATGAGTACGCCCGGTAATCCTACTCTTGGATTGATAGGACGCTTCTTCTCCTCGTTCAAGGAAGAACTCATCGCCCGCATTGAGAAAGATGATAAGATATGGTTTCCCTACTGCATGTCGTTAAGTAAAAAGCTGGGAAAAGAACCGGCGGGAACGATCGATGGATTGCAAATCACCTCCGAGCAACGTACGGAAGATACCATCGAGGCCCTTTTAGCCGACTTAAAAAGTATCATGGTCAAGCATCTTTCGGGAGATTACGACGAGAATTTATGTTATGCCGTCCTCTTCTCCATCTGTAGTCTGGAGAAAGATATCAAACAACACAACCGGATCCGGTATCGAATCCTTACCCCCATGGTCTCGGCCATGGAAAAATTATGTATCTAACGATCTGAAATGCATCGAAACAAACAAATAGCGATCATACTGTCTGATACCCTAAGAAGTATTGGGCTGCAAAGCTTGCTGACCGACTACTTCCCCCCGGTAGAGGTTTGCTATTTTCCAAATTTCGAGATGCTTTCCTCCACAGGAAGCGACACCTACGATTACTATTTCACCGATTCAGATACCCTTGTGCTCAACGCGGATTTCTTCCTCCCGAGAAGAAACAAGACCGCCCTCCTCATCGACAGCACCGAAGAACACGGGGCACTCTCGTCTACGAACCGTATCACGTTACGTTCCTCCCAAGAGACCATTATCGAGCAATTGCAACAATTATTTACGAGCGACAGCTCCAGCAACACCACAACCGAAAACAACAAGGACCTATCCAGCCGTGAGGTAGACGTACTTCAACTGATCGTAAAAGGCATCACGAATAAAGAGATCGCCGATAAGCTGAACATCAGCTTGAACACCGTCCTCACCCATCGTAAGAACATCACCGCCAAGCTGGGCATCAAGACCGTATCCGGCCTCACCTTCTACGCCATCATGAACGGGATCATCTCCGGCGACGATATCGAACTATAGCGAAGCCAACAAACCAGCTTTCAAAATCACTACATCTAGTGATTGACCATCCTGTTTCTTTACCGTTTCTTCGCGATTGAAAAAATATACTAACAAAAGAAATTCGATGAAGAGACACTACTTAGGTATCATCGCCCTAGGTGCGTTGGGGCTGCAAAATGTATACGCCGAGGACATCAAGGCTAACGAGAACGACACGATAAAAACCTATAACATGGGTGAGGTAATCGTGACCTCATCCACGAAGGAGACAAATAATCTCCGCACGTTACCCGGTTCCGTATCGATCCTTTCCCCACAAATGATCTCCGGCAGGCAGATCGACGCATTAAAGGATATAAGTTCTTTCGTCCCGAACCTATACATGCCGGATTATGGGGCAAAACTAACCTCGGCCATCTATATCCGCGGTATCGGAGCCAGAAGTAGCGGACAATCCGTGGGTTTATATGTAGACAACGTGCCTTATCTGGATAAAAGCACCTTCGATTTCGAGCTGACCGATATCCAACGCATCGAGGTATTACGAGGGCCGCAAGGAACCTTGTATGGTCGTAACGCCATGGGGGGCATCGTAAATATCTATACCATCTCCCCGTTCGATTACCAAGGAAAGAAACTCTCCCTATCGGCCGGAAGCTACGGGCAATATAAAGTCAAGGCCTCTCATTATGCTAAGTTGAGCGAGACCATCGGATTCACCGCCGCCGCTTACTATGACCATAGCGACGGTTTCTACACCAATGCCTACGATGGGAAAAAGATCGATAAGGAAGACAATGTAGGCGGCCGATTCAAGTTAGAAGGTCGCTTCAATCCGAACTTCCGTGCCTCCTACTCCCTTTCCGTAGATTATACGGATCAAGGAGCGTTTCCATATGGTATGTTCATCGGAACCGGAAATACCGATCACAAGTATGTAAATCCTATCAATATCAACGATCCCAGCTCTTATAAACGGACGGTCATCGCCAATAACCTGTCCCTCGAATACCGGAATGAGCACGTGATACTGAGCAGCATCACCGGTCATCAATATTTCAAGGATGACATGAAGATGGATCAAGACTTCTCCCCTCTCTCGATCTTTACCCTCAACCAAAAGCAAAAGCAAAACGCTTTCAGCGAGGAATTGGCGATCAAGAGCAACACGAGGAATAATTACCAATGGTCCTTCGGACTCTACGGTTTCTACGATGATCTACATACGGACGGTCCGGTCGATTTCAAGGAAGACGGAATTAAGACCGTTCTCCAGCCCGTATTCGATCAATTGAAGAAAGATCACCCTAAGATGCCCTATCTAAAAATACTGGACGATCATCTTTATATTCCGGGTTCTTTCGACACCCCTTCTTATGGCCTTGCTTTGTATCACCAATCCACTTATAACAATCTGTTCACGGAAGGCCTGTCAATTACCGCCGGTATCCGCTTGGATTACGAGAAGCAAAAGATGGATTACAATTCTGAGGCTAAGATGAGAATGGGGTTCGGCTTCGTAGAAAACGGACCGGTTATCGACATCGAGAAACTTTTCCCGATCCCAACCACCGTGATGGACGCCAGTGTCTCCCAAGACTTCTGGCAAGTACTTCCGAAAGTCTCTTTAAAGTACGAATGCTCGTCAAACACGTTCACCTATGTATCGGTAGCGAAAGGTTATAAGACCGGGGGCTACAACGTACAAATGTCGGCAGACGTGATGCAAAGCCAGATGCAATACGATATGATGAGCGCTTTCAAGGACATGATGCCGATCGAGGTCAAAGAACCTACCCCCATCGAGGAAGTAGCCGCCTACAAACCGGAGAAAAGCTGGAACTACGAGATCGGTATCCGTAGCGAGTTGCTATTCCAACGCCTAAGCGCAGAATTAACAGGTTTCTATATGGACATTCAAGACGTGCAGTTGACCAAATTCGTGAACAGCGGCAACGGCCGTATCCTCACCAACGCCGGGAAAGCCAAAAGCTACGGTATAGAGGCCTCCTTGCGTGCCCGCATCATCGATGGGCTAACCGCCGACGTTAATTACGGTTTCACCCATGCTACGTTCCGGGATTACAACAATGGGAAAGAGGATTTCAAGAACAACTTCATTCCATATACCCCACGTCATACCTTCAACGTAGGACTGCAATACACCCGCCTGTTCCGTAACGCATGGATAGACCAATTCTCCGCCTCCGCCCAATTCAGCGGTGTCGGAAAGATCTTCTGGACCGAGCGAAACGACATCTACCAGAAATTCTACGGAACGGTGAACGCAAAGGTAGGCGTACGCAAAGGTATCGTCAACGTAAACCTATGGAGCCGTAATATAACGAACACCCATTACTCTGCATTTTATTTCGAGTCATTCGGGAATCCGTTTATCCAACTAGGTAAGCCCTTCCAGATCGGTGCGGAGGTGGCGATCGCCTTTTAAGCGCAAGCATTCAATAGAAATAAAAAACGGGAGAGCCGGTTCTTATACCAACTCTCCCGATAACATTATTCTTAGTCTTCGACAGCCTACAGAGCAAGAGCTATAATACGTCTCTTCTAGTAAACGAATCACCCTATATATATTCCATCCTTAGCCTCGAATATAAAACTATACAGATCTTTTTATAGATTCCTCAAAAGAAACCACATTATATTTTCCATCAAAATCATTACTTAATGACAAATCATAAGCATCATCATCAAAAGCACGTTGTACAAAACGAATCAGTTTTATACCTAGCCATACGAAAGGATTTAATAATGTAGTCAACCATATTTTATGACCACTATATTTCGCTATAGCATTTACCATAACAGAAGTGGAAGCGTACTCTATATTCTGCGGACAAAAAATCCCCTTAGAATTATTATCAATCAACAGTCTGATAAATTCACATAGATTATCAATAAAAATCAAGCTCTTTCTCTGCGGATAATCAGGAAACACAGGCAACTTTTGCCCGTATTTCACTAGTAAAGGATAATTCCCTTTGCAACCTTTACCATATATCGCTGGTGGACGAACACTGCATACCGCAAACGAATCGTCATTCATGGATTGAATAACTTTATCCGCCTGCAGTTTACTATCTCCGTAAAAGCTAGAAGGATTCTCATTATTCTTATCTGTGACAATACCACAATCATCTCCATAAACGTTCATTGACGACAAGAAAATGAATTGCTTCACTCCTGACTCTCTTGCTGTTTGGCATATATCAATCGTCATATCCCGATTAATCGAATAGAACAAATCCCTTAAGTCTTCCGTAATTTTTATATGAGCAATACCAGCGACATCTATCACTACATCAAAAGAAGAGAAATCTGTTTTCTTCCATTCATTATTTATTGTTCCAATAGAAGCAACTTGGTATTTTGAGGGGAATCGGTTTAACCAGTTTTCTATATTTGTCCCAATATAGCTACCGGCTCCTGTTATCAGCACTCTTTTCATTACTCTTATATCATTTGAAACTCTCCCAATCTCTTATAACAGCATCCCATGGTCCTCTATCCTCCTTGTCATATATATACACACACTTTGCATCTTTAAAATCACGCAACCATTCAGCTATAGAACATAAACCACCTTCTACACGCTTACTATAATCGATAATTTCACTCATGGAAGTAAAAGGCTCGAACTCTTTACGATCATTCGGATCAATATATCCGTTCATCATACCTTTCACCCAAAGATAAGGTAATGGCATTCCTGCAAATTTACAAGTAGGATTCCATGCCGATGCGCGGAAGTTTGTTTCCATGAAATAATAGGTTCCATCCTTATCAATCAAGAATTCCACTTCAAATACTCCTTCAAAGCCAATCTCTTCAAACATGGCTTGCAGCCTGATTTCCATATCTTTATCAGTAAACATACAGACATCATGAAACGGACTATAATATCCTTGAATCAGATATTTCCACTTCATCTGTGTAATAATCTGCATTTCCTTACCATTATTGATAGTATACCCCTCAAGTGCCATTTCATTTTGCTTATCGACAAAATGTTGCAACATAATGAGTGGACATGTTATCTTTTCTAAAGCCTCCACAAGTTCCTGTTTATTCTGACAAATAAATACATCAGATTTCCAACTACCCAAATTAGGAGAAATATCTTTAGTTATAATAGGATACCAAAGCCCATCTGGTACAGGATCTCCCTTTTTAATAACATACGAATCAAGTACATTAAATCCGTGTCGTTTTGCACACTGTTGAATTTCATACTTATCCATGAATTCATTAATACGTCCGTTACGTCCTGCATTGTAAGTGATAAACTTATCTTTCCACTCCTCAAAGTGCAAATCAAAATAACCTACAGATTTATCATCTGAAAACAGGATATAAGGTTTTTTTCCTGTTTCTTCAGATAGTCTTCCATATTGATTTATCAATAGTAGAAAACCATCTTCAACCGAATCTACACAGTGAAGCTTCGAGATGTATTTACTTTTCGTAGCCACCTCATATCTACGTTTTACAGAAATATATACAGGATTAATTCCTTGTTCGCCAAAAGCACGGATCATATTCAAAGGATTGTAATGCTCCAACGCAAACACAATAACCAAATGTCCATTATAGCTATTATTCATTATTACAATTATTTATTTCTATATTTACTTTCATTTTTATAAACACCTTCTCCTGTAACTACAACCTTAATAACTCCGAAGAAGGTCTTGAAGTCCAACCAAAAGCTCTGTTGCTCCGCATAATCAGCATCAAGCACCATTTGAACATCACGCTCTGCCGCTCTGTCATAGACATCAACAGTACAAAACATGCCAGGCGTAACATCATAACGTTTGCAGAATCTAGCATTGTTCTTATATGGATTGAACTCAAAATCTAAAATCGGTCTCGGGCCGATAATAGCCATCTGACCAAGTAAAATGTTAAACATCTGAGGAAGCTCATCCAAACTTGTTCTTCTCAATACAGCACCAACTTTTGTAATACGAGTATCATCCGCACTAGTTACAACTCCACCTTTCTCAAAAGCACCATCACACATAGTACGAAACTTATAAATCCTAAAAGGTCTTTGTCCTTTACCAAGTCTTACTTGGCGAAACATAATGGGGCCTTTGCTGTCTAATTTAATTGTAATAGCAATAATAATCATAGGGATACAGCAAACCATCAATCCAAAAAACGAAAGTAATATTCCAATCAGTGGCTTAAAAAAGTTCTTATACATAAACAATGGTATTAACACTAAATTCTCCTCAAAGTACATTCAAAAGCTTCCGCATAATTCGTTCCCCACTGGCTACCCCTAACAGTGGCAAGACCTGTAATATATTCGACACTACGAGGATGCGGATAAGGGCGCATCACACCTCTGTACATTCCCAATGCCGTAATCTTGGCATTCACTCCTTCTTTACCAACTTCCACGTAACAATTAGGACGGAACAGATTCATAGCGTTATTAATAGCCCATTCCGTGCAACTTGGCACCTCCATATACCAAAATTCATTCACTCGTTTCACCTCGGGCCTACGTTGGAACAAACGGATAGCTTCCTGACAAGCCATAGAAGTCTGCAAATGATCATTGTTTGTATCAGCGGGATGATGAGTAATGACAATATCTGGCAGACTCTCTTTGATAGCACTTTCAATAAACTGCACCAATTTCAAATGCGGCACCGTATTCATCTCTATATTAGGGAATACTCCTTCATATATTTTGTTTATTCCAAGAAATTTGGAAGACGCATTCAAGTTATTGTTTAATTCCTTATCCTCTGGACGGAAAGCCCTCGCTCTAGCTTCTGTACACATTAGACATACATCCACTATATGTCCCTCTCTAGTCCATTTGTAAATGGCCCCACCTGCACCTAAAACTTCATCATCAGGATGTGCTGCTACTATTAAATATTTCATAAGTATGGTACAATTAAATATTTTGAAATTTCCTTGGTTACATATGTAAAGAATCTACAGATTAAACCCCTAATCTTCTAATAAAATCGATTTTTTTAGATTATCTAAAATCTGACAAATAGAGTATTTTGGCTTCCAACCAAGAGCACATAATTTATTAGTAGACAACCTCAGTTTAGTTTCTGGAGCATATCCCATCTCGTTGTTAATCTCCAACTTAACTTTAATATTTGGATTGATTTTTTTTTGTATATATAATGCCAAATCTTTTGCAGAAATATAACTATCTTCATTTGCAACATTATAAGCTTGACCGTTATTTCCATTAAGAAGAATATACAGAATGGCACTTATTGCGTCCATAGTATAACAATATGGCCTAGCTGCATTTCCTGAAGAATGCAAAATAATATCTTTATCTTGAACAGCCAATCTACAGAATTGAACTATTACACGATTATCATCATTAGACACTCCAGCTCCTGTTGTTTGAGTTAATCTTGCTACTTTTACATTTACGCCATATTCCGAAGCATACAAACAGCAAAGATTTTCCGTAGCTCTTTTTGCCATAGGGTAACTACTACGTACAGCCATTGGTTCTAAATAGCCTTGAATATCTTCAGTTACAAGTATAGAATCATCCGTAATAGTCCCATACACTTCTAAAGAAGATAAATATACGAAACTCTTAACTTCCGACTTTCTAGAAAATTCCAAAAGATTACGAGTTGCTTGATAAATAATATCAAAAGTTTCTACCGGATGCTCTACAAAAAATTGGCTAGATGTTGGGGCTGCGCAATGAACTATATAGTCAATTGTACCAATTTCACTATAATCAAACTGACTTAGATCACACTCTATAAAATGAATATTCTTTAATTCAGCCTCATCAAACAGATCCACACCTTTCTTAATATTTCGTACTGGTGCTATAATATCAATATCCTGTTTTATTGCAAGTAAAGAATGAGCTAAGATAGAACCTATTAATCCTGTACATCCAGTAATCAAGAATCTTGAATGAGATAATCTATGTGATAGCTCAAATGATTGTGTAAAATCTCTTATATTCTGTTGAAGAACCACATTCATACTAGAACCCAAATATTTGTTGATTTTCATGAACTTCAACCATAGCCCTAAATATAAAATAATCAGTAGGTGTTGTTATTTTAATATTTTCCATAGGCCCCATTATTGTATTCATTTTATAGCCCATAGAACTCATTAAGGTACAAGAATCTATATAATCATGCCTATTCCTTTCTAATACTTTCTTATGAGCTTGCAATATATCATTCAATCTAAAGCTTTGAGGAGCACGGGCAATTTTAGAATGCTCCCGAGAAGGAATATCTAACGAACCATCATCTTGCGTAACAATAAAAGTCTCAGTTGCAGGAATACAAGTTATGCAATTACCCTTATCGTTAACCATGTTGATATTATCTGTTATAGTCTGCTGTGTTATAAGAGGTCTTACACCATCATGTATCAAAACATTAACATCATTCGCTTTTAGTTCTTTTGCATATTTCTCGGCAGCACAAAGACCATTATAAATACTATCTTGTCCAGTTTCACCTCCTGGCACAATACTTACGACTTTTGTGATCTCAAATTTCCTCAGTTGCTTTTCTAAGAAAGGAATCCAAGCTTTAATACAAACCACACAAATCGCATCTATATCAGGATGAGTATCAAATAATTCAAGGGTATAAATAATAACCGGTTTTCCTCGTAGTTCAAGGAACTGTTTGGGACGAGATATAGTGTTCATTCTTTTCCCCGAACCACCCGCAAAAATAA
>Ga0137297_11312_pt2 | contig 11837 bp, 10 predicted proteins | sample RamsorincwithD2O_FD_97191 | JGI IMG/M metagenome (GOLD analysis project Ga0137297, IMG submission 97191) | Mouse cecal microbial communities from Vienna, Austria - Mucin amended with D2O | ecosystem: Host-associated > Mammals > Digestive system > Large intestine > Cecum | place: Austria: Vienna... | reverse complement strand
ACCGGAGAAGAAAATAGAAAAAGAGACTGTAGTAGAAGAAACCAAAGAAGTAAAAATGGAAGGTAAAAAAGTGGAAGTTCAATCGCCACTGACCGGAGAAGTCATTTCCTTGGAGGAAATACCGGACGAGGTATTTGCCAGTGGTGTGGCGGGAAAGGGAATTGCGGTAAAGCCTTCCGTGGGTGAAGTAAAAGCGCCTTGTAACGGTATGATTTCCATGCTCTTTCCCTCTGGTCACGCGATCGGAATAGTGGCGGATGATGGAACGGAGCGTCTGATTCATATCGGTCTGAATACGGTAATGCTGGAAGGAAAAGGTTTTGAGGCGCTGGTAAAACAGGGAGATAAAGTAAAGGAAGGACAGTTACTTTTGAAATTTGATATAGAATATATTGAAAAACAGGGGTACTCACTAATCTCTCCGGTACTTGTAACAAATATGGAAGAGTGTAAAGAAGTCAGAGTAAGTGATAAAAAACAGGTAAAAGCAGGAGAAGCGATTTATCAGGTCGTTTGTTAATGGAGGTAGAGTTATGAGAAAAGATTTTCTTTGGGGCGGCGCAGTGGCCGCCCACCAGGTAGAAGGAGCATATCAGGCAGGAGGTAAAGGATTGAGCATTGCAGATGTGATGACTGCCGGAAGTCGTGAAAAGGCACGGGAGATTACAGATGGAATTGTGGAGGGAAAATATTATCCCAATCATGAAGGAATCCGTTTTTATGAGCATTATAAAGAAGATATTGCCCTGTTTGCGGAAATGGGTTTCCGATGCTTACGTACCAGTATTGCATGGAGTAGAATTTTTCCAAACGGAGATGAAGAGACACCGAATGAGGAAGGGCTTCATTTTTACGATGAGTTGTTTGATGAACTCCTTGCCCACGGCATAGAGCCAGTGGTAACATTGTGCCATTTTGAAATACCCTATCATCTTGTAAAAAAGTATGGCGGATTCAGGAGTCGAAAAATGATCACTTTTTTTGTCCGTTTTGCAGAGACAGTAATGCGGAGGTATCGGAATAAGGTAAAATATTGGATGACTTTTAATGAAATCAATAATCAGATACTTCTATCTAATGACATCTATGCTTTCACAAATTCTGGTATTCTGTTTGAGGAGGGTGAGGATCGTTTGAAAACGGTTTATCAGGCAGCACATTATGAATTTGTGGCAAGCGCCATGACAGTAAAACTGGGGCATGAGATTAATCCGGATTTTATGATTGGCTGTATGATGGCGACAACGCCGGTCTATCCGATGACATGCAATCCAAAAGATATAATGCTTGCCTTACAGGAAGACCGGAAGAATCTGTATTTTTCGGATGTGCATGTACGTGGATATTACCCGTCTTATATCAGGAAGGACTGGGAGAGTCGGGGCTATCAGTTTGATATAACACAGGATGATCTAAAGATTATGAGAGAAGGTTGCGTAGATTATATCGGGGTTAGTTACTACCTCAGTAGTGTGATAAGTGCAGACGCTTCTGTAGAAAAGCTGGGAAACAATTATGCAACGAGTTTAGATGCTGTGGAGAATCCTTATTTGGAAATGACACCATGGGATTGGGCGATTGATCCGAAAGGACTTCGGTATGTATTGAATCAGTATTACGACAGATATCAGGTACCGCTGTTCGTGGTGGAGAATGGTTTTGGATATGATGATGAATTGGAAGAAGGCCAGATTCATGACCAAAACAGGATAAAATATCTGGGAGATCATATCCGTGAGATGGTAGAGGCAGTGGACAAGGATGGAGTGGATTTACTGGGTTACACGGTATGGGGATGTATCGATCCAGTTTCCTTTACTACTGGCGAGATGAGAAAACGCTACGGATTCATCTATGTGGATAAGGATGATGATGGAAACGGAACTTATCAGAGGAAACGCAAGGATAGCTTTGCCTGGTATAAAGATGTTATTGAAAAAAATGGTAAAATTTAAAAAGCAAATGAAATGGGGCTGTCGCACTAAAGTGAATTAGTGCACAGCTCCTTTCATTTCATTTGGCGGATTTATCCGTATTTTCAGACCTTTAATGTGATTTCTGTTTGTCGGACCAAGAGTTTGTCAAGCGCTTCCTTTAGATTCCACCTCACAACGGACAACCTTGCAGTTTAGCTATACATTTCTCCGTTGTCCAGATATATTCGGGACTTTTTCTAAACTGTAAAGTATTACTGCGTTACCACCGGTTTTCCTTCTTCATTAATCTTGATAAAAAATATGTCTTGTCTGGTAAATTCCTATCAACATAAGAATAATGGCAACAATTTGAAGAGAATATTTTATATAGGAAGAAATGCCGTCATCAATCAATATTATACAGGAGTTTAACAATAAGCCCGACGCTAAAAGGGGGGAGGCTTTGCTATTTTTACATCTGTCGGAAGGTTCTCCTTTTCTTTCTTTTAATTTGTCAATTATTTTATTGATCGTAGTGACTTCTCTTATCATAAAAAAAATAATAATAGCCAGAAGAATGGCACAGGCAACCGGCCAGAAGCCATTTATATTAGTTGCACATATACATTCTATTATAAAAAGAATCATTTCAAAAATTGCAGCAGCTTTAAACAATGTGCGGATTTTTTTATAATGAGCGATAGAAGAATCTATATCTGTATACAACTGAAATTCCCCTTCACTGGCTTTTTTACGTAGAATTATCCAGAAAAACCATTGCTGCACAATTTCGATATTCATTTCTTTCATAAATTCCCGGTAATCTGTGCCAAGGGCAAAAAGTTTTTCGGAAAAATCAACCTGGTATCTGTATTCTCCCGGTTCACATTTTTCAAAGGTATAAAAGCCTGCAAAAAATCCGGTCATGGCATATCCTTGATCAGCCATTTCATTTAACCAAAGGGTTTCCTTATCTTTATCATAATATAGACGAAATTTGATCATTTATTTTCCCTCCTTCATTAATTCTGCGTTGTGCAATAATTCTTTAAGGCGTTTTACTTCCTCATTAAAAATAAGCCTGCCTTCTTCTGTGATCAGATACTCCTTTTTCTTTCGGGATTCGGTATCCTCACTGTAAATTTGAATCCAGCCCTTTTTTACAAGGGACTGGATGGCGCCGTATAGGGTTCCGGGTCCTAAAGTAACTCTGTTATCAGTTAACTCTTCTACTTCCTGAGTGATACCGTATCCGTGATTAGGTTTTCTTACAGCAAGCAGAATATAAAATAATGCTTCTGTAAGAGGAATATTTTTTTCCAAAATAATCATTCCTTTCTTTGAATTATAAATGTCATATAATGATACATCGCTTTACGATGTATCTTAATAAGAATATATCATCTAACGATATATCTGTCAAGGATATATTTAAAAATATATTATAAATTTTATTGTTATAAAGCGCTTTAAAAAAATTATGAATAGAATGTCTTTAAGTACATGTTCAGAATACTTGGATATTTACGTATTTACTCTGAAAAAATAGAAGGATATAATAAAAAAGCATCATATACCGTATGCAACCCATAATTGCAATTTAAAGTTGCGTAGTTGAAACCGTATTTTGGTAGTGTGTTATCAATAAAAATAGTAGATTTTGAATTGAAAGGAGAAAAGAAAATGGAAAGAAAGCTATTGTTGAAAGATGATATTGTAAAAGCATTAAGAAATGTCGGTGTTTGTCCGGGTCAGATCATTATGGTACATACTTCATTAAGTAGTTTGGGATTTGTATGCGGGGGAGCGCAGACCATAATTGAAGCGTTGATCGAATGTGTAGGTAAAGACGGAACCATTATGATGCCTGCCCAGTCATGGAAAAATTTAGATCCGGAGACAGGAGTACATTGGGAAGAACCCAAAGAATGGTGGCAGATGATACGGGATAACTGGCCTGCGTACAATAAGGACATCACGCCCACAAACACCATGGGGGCGGTGGCAGAAATGTTTCGAAAATGGCCGGGAGCCTTACGAAGTGATCATCCCGCCCGTTCTGTTGCGGCATTTGGAAAATATGCTAAATATCTGACAGAGAATCATGATCTGTCAGATATTTTCGGAGATGACTCGCCCATTGGAAAACTGTATGAATTGAATGGATGTGTGTTGCTTATGGGAGTGGGATATGACAAAAATACATCCCTTCATCTGGCAGATGTAAGAGCGGAATATCCGGGAAAACATCTATGTACGGAACATAGTGCGGTTATGGTAAATGGAATAAGGGAATGGATAGCTTATCAGACGCTTTATGTTGACGGTAATGATTTTGAAGAAATTGGAGATGCATTTGAATCACAGGGAAAGGTATCAAGAGAACCTTTGGGAAATAATAGTATTTGTCTGATGCAACAAAGGAACCTGGTAGACTTTGCGGTAAAGTGGATTGAGAAGAATCGAAAATAGGTTCCTGAATTTATATCATACTAACTACTATTTCCCGGTTTTTATAATATGGATCCCATTATTTTGTGGAAGTATTTTCCAAAACCTCTGATTTTTCATTTGAAAAAAGAAGCTTCAAAATAACAGGTGTTAAAACTGAGGAACAGATAATTAAAAGAATAACGGCTGTGAAGTATTCCGCAGTGATCATACCTGCTGCCAAGCATTTCTGGGTAACAATTAAAGCAACCTCTCCCCGGGTCATCATGCCCACGCCGATTTTTAGAGAATCGCTCCAGCTGAATCTGCATATTTTTGCCATGAGGCCGCAGCCGATAATTTTGGAGATCAAAGCAACCAGAACAAAAGCAAGGCAGAATAATACCAATGTTGCATTAATACTGTCGAAAGTAGTTTTTAATCCAATGCCTACAAAAAATGTAGGGGCAAAAATCATGTAAATACTGATATGGGTTTTTCTGTTTATATAATCCGCATCGTCTAAGCTGCAGAGAACAATACCCGCCACATAGGCTCCCGTAATGTCTGCAATGCCGAAATATTTTTCTGCCAGATAGGCAAGGGCAAAACAGAGAACGAAGCCGAAAATAGGAATTCTCTGGGTATGAGGATTGCGGTTATCCAGCCATTTGAAAAATTTGTATGCAATCATGCCGCCTAGAATGGCAACAATAAAGAAAAGAATCGTTTTTATAATAACCATGGACGGCTTTACATCGGGATTTTTAAAGCCGATAACAACGGTTAAAACAATAATGCCGATGACGTCGTCTATAATGGCGGAGCTTAAAATAGTAGTGCCTACGGTTCCCTTTAATTTACCAAGCTCCTGAAGGGCGGCAACCGTGATGCTGACGCTGGTGGCCGTCATAATGGCGCCAATGGACATTGCCGCATAAAAGCTTGTGGTTCCGATTCCTTCGAAGCCGTAAAAAGCAAAGTATAAAAGCGCTCCGAGAGCAAAGGGAACAAAAACACCGCTGCAGGCAATGGCTAAAGCTTTTGGTCCCGTTTTGATCAAATCTTTTAAATCAGTTTCCAGACCTGCGGAAAACATAACAAGGATAACGCCGATTTCCGCCATTTTTGTAATAAAATCAGAAGGCTGGACCAGACTTAAAAAGCAAGGTCCGATTATAAGACCGGCCACAATCTGTCCCGCTACCTGGGGAAACTTTAACTTTCTGGCCGCCATGGCACAGAGCTTTGCAGACAATAAAATAATTGCTAAATCTCTAAGTATCTCATATGTTTCCATATTCTCAAGTCCTTTCATATCCTCTCAACACAAAATTTAGCAGAGTATGGAGGATACTGCAAGGGAAAAATTGCTTTTTTTTCCGTCCAAAGTGAATTTTTCTATAAAATTTGCGGTAAAAAATAAAAAAATCATTGAAAGAAAAATATTTGTGTTGTATATTAATATATGTGCCCCGCATATAAGGGGAGTTTCATTTTAATTTAATAGCGAAGCGTGGCTCAGCTTGGTAGAGCGCTGCGTTCGGGACGCAGAGGTCGCAGGTTCAAATCCTGTCGCTTCGATTTTGAGGAGGGCTGACTTGATAGGAAATCGGGTTGGTTCTTTTCTATTTTCTAAAAAAACGGTTACACAAAATAACGGTTAATGATAAAGTAAGATTTTTAAATTACGATTTAAAAACCGGACGGTTTTATTTAATTCATGAGGGTAAAGGTATGGAACAGTTTGTAAACATTATATTGGCATCAGGTTCTCCCAGGAGAAAAGAACTGTTTAAACAGGCGGGAATTGATTTTACAGTCATCGTAAGTGATGCGGAAGAAAAAATTACAAGTACCGAACCTGATAAGGTCGTTATGGAGCTTGCATCCTTAAAGGCAGAGGCAGTCAGAAAGTCATTAAAACCGGAATTATTAAACAAAGAAACCTTGATTGTGGGAGCGGATACGGTGGTTGTTTCCGAAGGAAATATTTTGGGAAAACCTAAAGATGAAGAAGAAGCCCTGGAAATTCTTATGTCTTTATCGGGAAAAGATCATTATGTTTATACGGGAGTCTGCGGTATTTATCTGGATAAAGAGAGAAAAGTAATAAAAGAGAAGTGTATTTGCTTTGCAAAAGAGACCGTCGTAACCATGGATTCATTCATGGAAGAGGAAGCCAGGGCATATATTAAGACAAAGGAACCGATGGATAAGGCAGGAGCTTACGGCATTCAAGGAATCGGGACCTTGCTTGTTAAGGGAATACAAGGAGATTTTAATAATGTGGTGGGATTCCCTTTAGGAGCGTTTTTCCGTCTGGGTTGTCAGAAGAAATTCTTTCGATTATAATGAAAACAACTATAAAATACGGGGACAGTTTATGACAAAAGAAAGATATGTGGAACTGGATCTTGCCAAGGGAGTAGGTATACTCTTTGTTATTATGGGACACATCCAGTACATCAGTGATAATTTCCGCAATTTTATCGTCGCATTTCATATTCCCCTGTTTTTTATCATTGCCGGAATGTTAATCTGCATTCATGAGGAAGACAAAAAGAGTCTGGCGAAAACGGTTATGAAAAAAGGCAGGTCTATTTTGCAGCCATATTTTATTTTCAGCCTGATTTTTATTATTGCCCAGTATGAGGCTTACCGTATAGGAAGTTCTATTACGTTGGAACTGGTAAAGCAGAATATATATCTGACTCTTATTTTTTACGGAATGTCCGTTATATGGTTTTTGGGAGCGCTTTTTGCCGGAGAAATGGCATTTCTGGTTGTGATAAAAAGCTTCAAAAAAAAATGGACGCCTCCGGTCCTGGTTTTGTGGATGGTCATAAGCTGCATAGCCAACAGAGCTTTGCAATATTATAAAGGTGTTTATGGAAATTTTTCTTGTATGAATTATCTTGCATATTTTTTGCAGATGATAATCCGGATCGGAATTATTACGTTTTTTGTAGGACTGGGATTTTATTTCTGGATATTCAGGCAGAAGGTAAAGATTTCTACTCCGGCAGCAGGTCTTTTCGGTGTGGCAGCCCTTTTGGTAACTGTTTTTATCAGCCGGCTGAACGGAGGAGTAGACCTTCATTATATGGTCTTTCATAATGAGCTTTTATATTTTTGCGGAACGATTACAGGCACCATAGGAGTTTTGGGAATCTGTTACGGATTAAAGGATTTTATAAAATTTCCTCTTTTGAGAATACTGGATTTTTATGGTAAAAATTCCCTCATTGTTATGCTTACCCATGTTGATACTTATCTGATGTATGCTTCCACCATTGTTGTTATGCATTTTAATAAGGATATTTTAGATTATCAGGGAAATATCAGATTTTGTACGGAGCTGTTTTTATTGGTTGCAGCTGCGGAGGGAGTAATTATCTTTGTGATCAACCGTTATTTCCCTTGGATGGTGGGAAAAAGGCGAAGGAGAAAATAAATGGATATTATACGGAAGTTTAATGATTTTGATATAAAGAGAGTCATGCGCATTTGGTATGAGGGAAATCTGGAAGCCCATGATTTTGTTGATAAAAATTACTGGGAAAAGAACTTTGGATTTGTGAAACGGTCTTTACCGGAATCCGAGGTATATGTATATGAAATTGACGGATATGTGGTGGGATTCGTAGGAATTGACGAAGGTTATATAGCGGGACTCTTTGTGGATAAAGAGTACAGAGGAGTTGGAATAGGAACGAAGCTCATTGAATATGTGAAGGAATTATATGACTTTTTTACCCTCCATGTATTTGAAAATAATTATGGTGCGGTAACTTTTTATGAGAACAGAGGTCTTATAAAAAAGGAAGAAAGTGTTCATGAGGATTTGGGCGAGGTAGAATATCTGATGTACTACCGCAGGAAAAAAGAGGAGTAACCTATTGGCAAAGAAAAATGACGGATTTATCATGCAGGCGGGTATTCTCGCCATGGCGGGTATTATCTGCAGGATTATCGGAATTTTATATAGAAGCCCTTTGGCGGCGGTTATCGGAGATGAAGGAAACGGGTATTACGGCTCGGCCTTTAATATTTATACCATTATTCTTTTGATAAGCTCATATTCCATTCCTTCGGCAATCTCTAAGGTAATTGCGGGGAAGCTGGCATTAAAGGAATACAGAAATGCCCAAAGGATTTTCCATTGTGCTTTTATTTATGTAATTGTTGTAGGCGGCGCTGCAAGTCTGTTCGCATTTATTGCGGCGGGTATTCCGGGATTACTGGTAGAAGAAAATGCCGCTGATGTATTACGGATCTTTGCCCCTACAATTTTCTTTTCCGGTCTGCTGGGTGTATTGCGGGGATATTTTCAGGCCCACAAAACCATGGTTCAGACATCCATCTCCCAGATACTGGAGCAGATTTTAAATGCGGTAATCAGTATTCTGGCGGCATATCTTTTAAAACAAACGGTAATCGATAAGGATCTGACAACCCAGGCGATTTATGGAGCCATGGGGAGTGCATTGGGAACCGGGGCCGGGGTTTTAATTGCCCTGGCATTCATGTGGCTGATTTATGGCATGAACCGGAAGGTAATTGCAAAAAGACTCAGACGGGATAAGTCCGGAAATACCCTGAGCTATTCGGAAATATTCAAGATTATTTTCTTTCTGGTAACGCCTTTTATATTAAGTACTTTCATTTACAATTTCAGCACCTCCCTGGATGAAACCATTTACAGAAAGATTTTAAAGCTTGTAAAGGATGTGGATGTTTCCCAGATTGCCACATGGTACGGAATTTATTCGGGAAAGGCCGTTGTTATTTCCAATATTCCCATTGCCATCGCATCCGCCATGTCGGCCGCTATGATTCCCAGTATTTCCGGCAGATTTGCAACGGGAGACATAAAGGGAACAAGAGCAAAGGTGCATACGGCTATTTTGACAACGATGCTGATCGCCATTCCTGCCGCTGTGGGAATCGGGGCTTTGGCAGAACCGGTAGTAAGCTTTTTGTTTCCGGGACAGACATCCTTGGAGATGGCAGCAGGATTGCTCCGTGCTTTGAGCATAACCGTGGTTTTTTATTCTCTTTCCACTTTGACCAATGCTGTTTTACAGGGAATCGGAAGAGTAAATATTCCAGTTATTAATGCGGCTGTTGCTTTGGCAGTACAGACCATAGTGTTAGTTCCCTGTTTGTGGTTTACGGAGTTGAATTTATACAGCCTTGCCATTGCGACCATTGTGTATTCCCTGTTAATGTGTATTCTGAATGGAATTGCAGTGCGAAAAAGCCTGAATTATAAACAGGATGTTTTAAAAATATTCATTTTGCCGGCAGCAGCGTCTGTTGTTATGGGTGCGGCGGCTTACGGAACCTATACGGGATTATTTAGTCTGGCAGAGAGCAATGTAATTTCCCTGATAGCCGCAGTTATTGTGGGAGCGGTTATTTATGGAATATTGATTTTGAAGATGGGTGTGTTGAAAAGAGACGATATTCTGGCAATGCCAAAAGGAAATAAACTGGCAGGGATGCTGGAAAGGCTGCACTTAATTTAAAGAAAAGCTTTAAATACAGATATGTGGGAAGGGAAATTAGAAATCCTTTTCCACATATTTATTTTGGGATAGCGGAAGTGTAAATTAATTAATTTATTGACATACAAAAAAATGTATATTAAACTTAATAACTAAGACTTCCCATAGCTAAAATGGACTTCGTACCTTGAAAATTCAATATTTCAGCTAACAAAATGCGATTTATGCAATGGTTGCCCGCGAATCAAGTGCATTTTGCAGATATTGTGGCAGTCTGGATACAAAATCAGCAGTAAATGCAGCAAGCTGTTCTTCGCTCAGGTTCAGAATCTCCTGAAGGCTCGCCATCAAAGCATCCATCAGGATGCAAAGAGACCGTGTGAAAGTGATGTCTGCCATCTCATCCACCAGGAAGAAGAATAATTCTCCTAAGGTTCGTTGGTCTTCACTTTTTCGTTGCTCTAATGCCAAAAGCATATATCTGGCAAATACAATGGCTGCATGTGCTGTCAGTGCATCGTAAGAGAGACTGTGGCATTCGCCAATAAGATTAAGTGTAGATTTGCAGGTCTTGAAAAATACCTCAATCTGCCAGCGTTTTCCATAGATACGAATGATTTCTTCTTCTGACAGAGTTGCATTTGTGCAGATAAAAGCAAGCCAGTCCTTACGGTTCGCCTTGTTTCTGACACATACGATTTTGGCCGAAATGGGGTTTTCTTTTCCAACCATGACATCGACAGAAAGAAGATATCTGGATCTGCCGCGACGTTTCTTGTTTTTCGCATAAATCTGTTTGATGTTCAGTTTCTGTCCTTCATACTGGTACTGAATGCGGCTGCTCTTCTTGAGCATTGCGATCACATCCATCCCCTTGGATTTGACATCTGTGATCTGAGCCGGATTAGCGAACCAGCAGTCAAACAGCACATAATCAGCAGAAAGACCGCTTGAAACCGCTGCATCAAGAAGGGAAAGCATAACCTCTGGAGCTTTCGTCTGTGCCAGTTTTCTACGCCTGCCGGCAATAGATCTCTTGTCAAAATCTTTCGTCGGACCGATGATATTTGATTCTTTGGAAGATGCGATAAGACAGCTGTTAACAGGCATAAATGTATTACCATCGCTCCACCCAAGTGTCAACAGACGAAATCCTTTGCGAAATTTCATTCCAACGTGATCAAAGACTCTGGAACCGAGTTCAGTCTTCTTACAGCTGGTACGATTGAAGAGAGTATCATCGACAATGAAAACATTAGCACGCTTTTCATCAGTAAGATTTTCAATTTCATCATTGATGATCTCTGATGCCAGAGAAGAAGTAAAGCGGAGCCAATTGGTTTTCGTGGAATTCAGGAAACGATAGAAGGTATTTTTGCAAAAATCTTCTTTGAAGGACCCGGTTCGCTGCTGCATATACATGCTTCTGCCAACAAATACATTGCTGAGTTTATACTTCAAAAGCGAAATGGCCGGTACACCTTTTTCTTTGGTGCCGTTGCACTTTTTTAAAAGTTTTCCTACTTTGTGGGATGAAAAAAATCTCTGAACACAATCTAAAACAGCTACCTCGTTTGTATTATCCTGTGATATAATGGACATGGCATAAATCCTCCTTGTTAGAATGGTTTCTCGACAACTCCATTATATCAAAAGAGTGCTATTTATGCCTTTTTTATTGGCTGAAATATTGAATTTTCAAGGTTCAACACACCTTATTGGTGTGGGAAGTTTGAGTTAATAAAAATAAGGATAATAAGAAAGAATGAGTAAAAGCGAATTGATAAAGGAGGAACCGGCCCATGGGAAAAATAAATGAAAGAGGCGCAGGAAGAAAGCCTGCTTTATCCAAGGAACAATTACATGAAATTAAAAAACGCCGTAACAGTGGAGAAAGTGTTACGGCGCTAGCGAAGGAATATGGAATTTCCAGACAGGCCCTCTCCGGTTATCTGAATAAAAAGAATCCCGACGAGGA
>Ga0137297_11697_pt1 | contig 11845 bp, 17 predicted proteins | sample RamsorincwithD2O_FD_97191 | JGI IMG/M metagenome (GOLD analysis project Ga0137297, IMG submission 97191) | Mouse cecal microbial communities from Vienna, Austria - Mucin amended with D2O | ecosystem: Host-associated > Mammals > Digestive system > Large intestine > Cecum | place: Austria: Vienna... | reverse complement strand
ATTGTAAGGAGAAAGGCTGTTCTTCCTGTAACTGCAAACGTCATTACTCCCAGCCCGACTGTAACTGGGGATGGGACTCCCACCGGGAATGCTATTTCTTCGGCTACCACCTCTACATGTATGTGGCTTCCGATTCCTTCAGTGACCTCCCTGTATTCCCTCTTTTGGAAAGGGCCTCCCGGCATGACATGCTTTCGTTTCTCCATTCCTTTTTCACAATGAAAGCATACCTCCCGGAATTCCGTATTGAAAAGCCCCTTCTGGATTCCGCACACGACGCTTACCCTGTTTATGATTACTGCAGACGGGAAGATATCACACCGTTTATTGACCTCAATCCCGGACATACCGGGCATTTTACCTATAAGGACGATTTCACAATCGATGACGATGGTGTCCCTGTCTGTAAAATGGGCTTACGTATGCATAAAGATGGATATGAAGCTGCCAAACACCGGGCAAAATACCGGTGCCCAAAATCAAACCGGAAACGTGGCTGCTTCTGTGAACACCCCTGTTCACCGGCAAAATATGGAAGGACCGTACACATTTTTACTGATGACAATCCAAGGTTATTTAGCATACCGCCAAGGGACTCTAAAGCATGGGAAAAGGAATATGACAGAAGAACTTCTGTGGAGCGCTCCAACAAGCGCGAGAAAGAGGACTATAAATTAGAAGACGGCAGGCACCGCTCGACTAAGATGTGGTACTGCCGCCTCTACGGCATCATGATGCTACAACATCTTGATGCCTGGGAAATGCCATCTGCTGAGGCATTTCAAGAATCATTATTAGGATTGACCGCCTAATAATGATATCTTAAGCGATCCCATAAGATTTTTCAAGGCATAGTACCCGCTATGTCCAATGTTTATGTCCATTTTTCTCAAATTTCTTTTCCTGCACGATATTCACTTGTCAATCTTCGGTTGGAATCTCATTCATTGAGATTCCGAGAAGTTATGAGGGTGCGCGCTTCCCTATAACCTTATTATACTTATCTGTTAGGATTGCTTGTTGTGCACATCTATTCGGCCTGAATCCGTAACTATGGCCATGGAACTGTTCCTCATAGATTGGTGTTAATACCTGTGCAATGGCTTGTTGTATAAATCTGTCTGCTACTGTTGGTACTCCTAGGTTTCTGACACCGCCACCAGGCTTTGGTATCTCCACTCTTCGTACTGGCTGGGGCTTATACTTTCTTGTCCTCAACTGTTCCTTGATGATTTCGCCGTTCTTTACAAGATACCCCTTGAGTTCTGTGTACTTCATTCCGTCCACTCCCTCTGCCCCTTTATTTCGTACGACTTGCAGATATGCTCTATTAAGGTTTCCGCTAGATACTATCTGCTCCATTAGACTACTTGTGTCCATGCGTTCTTTCCTTTCCGTCTCGCTTGATTTGACCACCCTTTTCCCGGTTGGTTACGGCAGATGTTGTCGTTTCTGCAATCCGAGACATACTCAAACTTATTGATTGTTCAGCCCTTCGTCCATCCCCATTACAGAGACTTCCTCACTACTATGGCTTCTGCTGACTTCTCACAGTTCGTTGTTACTACGGCTCATGGTTCCGCCTGTGAGACCTCCACGCTTAAGGTGCGCGCTCTTTCCTCTCATCTATCCGCCACATTTACCCGTACTTCCAGCAACTTTTGGACTTCATCTTCTTTTGCAGACTTATCCGTATTTCCGAGCCTTATATGTGATTTCTGTCCGTCGGACCAAGAGTTTGCTTACAGCTTCCTTCAGATTCCACCTCACGATGGACACCCTTGCTGTTCGGCTATACACTTCCTCGTTGCCTAGGCGTGTTCGGGACTTTCACCCGTTAGAGCGCGCCCATGGCGCGCAAACAAAAAGAGTTGGCCCGGCGGCCAACTCCTGGCGACTGACAACGCTGTGGCGTAATTTCCTATAATGTAAAAATAACGCCGTCATTCAACGGCGCAGTTTCCTGCATTCGTCTGAGAACTTCTCTGACTAGGGCAAAAATCATCTAATTTTGCAGGATCTATATTTCCATTATTATATCAAATTACTACAAAAACACTATAATTTTCTCATATACTGTTTTAGCTGGTCATAAAAGTTTTCTCTGGTTCCGGCCATAATCACAACAATCACCTTATCCTCCAGATACTCTACTGTATATGCCAACTCATAATTTGTCCTATTGCAATAAATATCATACCCATATACACCAGACAAATCCCCGGTTTTTGCTTCCCCGACTGTATGATCCCTTCTTATCTTATCAACCGCTTCCTGATACAGCATCTTCAATTTCTTATCTTTCAGTTTTTTGATGAATTTTGCTGCAGGCGGAAGAAAACGCACATCCGTCATTCCTCATCCTCCGTACCAAAAACATCTTCATAAGATATATGACCAGATTCTGAAGATGCAGCCCGCTCTGCGTCCACAAGCATTGCTTCCACCGCTGGGCGTACCTGCCCCTGTGCCTTTTTAAAGCGCTCCAGCAGATCATTGCCACTGTACCCACTGGCAATCAAGTCCGCCAGAATCTGCTCCGCGAACTCTCCTCCTGTATTGGTTCTGACAGGACGAATAACCAGTTCATTTCCACGCACGGTACATTCTGCCTCTGTATCAAACCCCAGCATAGTAAAAAATTTCTGTGGGATTGTAATCTGCCGCTTCGCAGAAATGCTCAATTTTTTCACTTCCATAGGAACTCTACCTTTCGTCATCGTTGCCGGCATTACTATATTCCCCTTCTCTATCATATGCAATTCAAAGAAACAATATTCTTTGTTTCTTGATTTCTTGATTTCTTGATTTCTGAGATTATTCTATTCAAATTTTCATCGTTTGTCAAGAGCTATGAAGCCTTTTCAACCACTGGCACACCCGCTTTTGCGTGCATGGAATCAGCAGTTGACTCATTGCCGTCCTTTGCTTTTTTACCCCCATTGTCTCTTTGCTTTCTCTATATTTCCTGCCGCTGTCTCCATACATACGCTTCTTTCAGCAGGCATTCTATGAATTCCTGCTTACCTTCCGTATAGCTTCTTCGGTCATTTGGAAATTGTAACGCCAGTTTTTTCTTACAGGCATCATATTGCATTGCCTGGTCAGGATGGCAGTTCAGATAATCCCGAAAATTGATATAGTTGTTCCATTCTGTTCCATTCCATTTGACTGCATGGATATGATGTGTACGCGTATCTTTTTCAAAATCACCCATTACAAATAACATTTGTCCTGCAACATCTTCTCCGCGAAAAACAAAATCATGTTCTTCTAACCGTTTCATATAAGGCGAAATATCATTCAAATCACGAAGGCCAATCACAATGTCAATAATTGGTTTTGCATAAATGGCAGCAATCGCAGTGCTTCCGACATGCTGAACATCGACAGCAGCATATCCCAAAAACTGTTTCAATTTCAAGATTACATTTTCAGCATTTTTATTCCATTCCTCTTGATGAGGCAAAAGCTTTACGCTTCCTCTTTTTAATCCTGTCATTTTCTCTCCAAGCAACGCGGTGCTCTGCCGTATCTATTGTACCAGTATGGCTATTTTGACAGCGCGATTCTATAAATATCCGCCTGTTCTCCATCCATTTCAAAGCTGCGCTGATAGACTCCGCCATTCCGGATGATTGTTTTTACCGAAGGTTCATTCTTCTTTTCCACAGAAAGATACAGTTCGTTCATCCCCGCCTTTTTGGCAACCTCTAATAATTGCCGCAGCATTTCCGTAGCAAATCCCTTTCTTCTCAAATAATTCACTTCCGTTAATGACGAATTCCCCATGTTCAAAAAACTCCTTACAACGGAATGAAAAAGAATTGTCCCAGCGGCCAATTCCAAAGAATACTTCGCATTCTTTCCTGGTGACTTACAACGCTGTGGCGTAATTTCCTAATTATATAAAAAAGTGTCTTCGGCAATCTATGTCCGCCTAGCAACGGACTTTCCTATAAGGAAATAATAGTTTCTATACAAAAACAGAGAAATTCGCACCGGATTCGGACTCGGCCTTCTCTCCGGATTTACTATAGATTGCAGGTTCCATCTTAATAGCATCCGCTGTTTCTTCTACAGAGATTCCGTGGTCTGCACCAGTCTGAACCGAATCGGTCTTCCCGTCCAATGCGGCCTTCCCACTTTCGCTGATACTGACGGTATCCGTATCCCCATTCCGGCTTTCCGCTATCTTTTTTTCCATCTCCTCACGCTGTTCCCTGCGTTTCCGGATGGCATTTTCCTGTTCTGTTTTCGCTTTTTCCCTTGCTTCCTTTGCATCCTCCTTCATTCCTTTTTCAGTTGTCTTCCGGTAATCCTCTGCCTTATCTGCGAAATCACTGGCATACCCCATTGCCTGCTCCATGACGGCTGTATCTCCTCTGCGTTCTGCTTCCTTATAGACACGCATCGGTGTATTCATCAATTTCATACTCATGCTTGCCCCTGCAAGGCCTTCCATCGTCTTCGCATGCATAATTGTACCTCCATCTGAATATTTTCGTACATAATCCTTTTGAAAAGTCCAGTTGACGCTACGATTTCAACACTACCGGAAAACAGTGCGCATTTGCCACCATCTCCCGGTATTGGTACTACACTAAAAATCAGAATCTCTTTATATTCTGATAACAGAAGTATTCTGCCGCCTGTAGGTATCATTGTCTTTCTGGCTTAACTCGTTTTCTACCTGCGCCAGCTTTTTCTCCAGTTCCCGGATTTTCTTTTCATCTCCGGAAGCCGACCGGATCTGCTGTTCCAGCTGCTGTTTCTTTTCTTTCAGCTTTTTGATTTCCCTGTCAACTTTATCCGAATTTGCAACACATTTCTCCGCCGGCTTTCCCTGGCTGCCCCCGCTTACCTTCGGCCCTTTTCCATCTGCGCCTTCCCCGGAACGTCCATCCTTTCCATTTGCATGGTCAGCTTTCGGGGCATCAAAAAAGATTTTTCGGCTGCCGTTCTCGTCCTGGCCTACCCGGTACAGTCCGGTAGGCTTTTTCCCCGATCTTTCACTGCTGATGTATTCATCCTGTGGTTCGGACAGCCTGCCAGGTTTCTTTTCCTCTGTAGCCTTCTCTGCTTCTTTTGCTTTTTCCGCCCTCCAAACGGCCTGTTGTTCCTTCACCCTTTCTGCGTAGTCGGTTCTGGAATGTTCATAGTTTCCATTCACCTGCATTGCCATAAACATGTTCCTCCTTCCATTTGATATTAAGCGACTTCTCTATAGTCGCTTTAAGCCGCCTTTGCAGACAACTTCCTTTTTCTTTTTTCGGCTTTAGAAAGTAATGTGTTAATCCATTTGCTGTGGGATACCTTCTGGGTGCTGTGAAAGGATCAGCAGCACATGGAGGACAAATTTATTCTCCTGTGTCTCTATACTCATGGCGCCGCCATATTTTTCAACCACCTTCTTTACATTCGACAGACCTGTGCCTTTTTTGAACGCGCCTTTCCCATGGAAACTGTTTTCTATTTCCATCATAAGGAAATCTCCCTGGATACGCCCGGACACATGGATATATTTTTCCATACCGGCATCCAGCCCTTTTACTGCCTGAATGGCATTGTCCAGTGCATTTGACAGGATAATACAGATATCAATGTCCCGCAGACAGCAGGGATATGGCAGAAGGAGGGAACAATCCACATCAATCCCCATGCTTTTGGCAATCCCCATCTTATTTCCCACCAAAATATCCACTACCGGGTTATTGGTACTGCAGGGAAATGACATTTTTTCCGCCATATCATCCATATCTTCCATATAGCTTACCGCTTCTTCCAGTTTCCCGCTCTGCAGAAGATTTTTCACCACTGCGATGTGGTTCCTGATGTCATGGCGGAACGACTTTGTTTTATCGTAACGGGTCTTTGCTTCCTCCACATACCGGTTCAAAAAATACTCTTCCTGTTCCAGCAGTGAAATTTCAGTGCTGAGGTGGAAATTCTGCTGTAGCTTCTTATAAGAGAACAGAATACAGAACAGGCTTAAAAGTCCCAAAAGATGCATTGCGAGCAGCTGCCAGTGGCTGAGCAGATACTCGAAAGATCCGTCCTCTTCAAAGACCACATACTGGTAATCAAATGAAAGCGTATTAATGTACTCACTCATAATAAAGATCATCAGGATTGGAATGAAAACCAGAAACATTTGCCGCATTTCCGGTGCGGTATGAAAGGGATGCGTTGCATCCCTTGGATAAAAAACATCCCTGGAAAAATAGCGATACACCATATAGTAACAAACCCCTGTCAGAAAAAGCGACGCGGCCTCACTGGCCAGCATGGCCGCAATACCGGCCATATCATAGAAAAAATATGGCAGCCATGCGTATAACAGGCCTATCAGAGATTTCACAATCCCATAGCAGAGCAGCATGATTTCAGTTGCCAGGGCTGCATACAGAAGAGAATACTTAAAATCCGCATGGCAGACCAGAATCCCACATACCGTAAGAAGAAATACCATCACCACGAAGCCAGTCACCGTGCCAACTGAAAGGAAGCGGGCGACAATCACCGCACATACTCCAAACAGGAAATAGAATGGGAACAAAAGTTTCTTTTTCAGAATTTTTGCCAGGAAATAAAGCTGAAAGCCCCCTCAATGAGGCCTATAATATATATGTTGAAAAAATCTAAATACCCGACCATGTTACCTGCCCCCGTATATAAAAACTCTGCATATCTGTTCCGTTCCTTCACAGATATTCCGCAATCCCATGACAATTGCCTCCGGCAATGGGGATTGCTCCTGCAGTCTGTACGCTTTCGCACGAATTGCGCAGTAAATGCGCAATTCTGATTGAAACAATTACAGTTCTCAGATATTCTTCATATATTGCAGAACAACGCCGGAGAACTCCTTGCTCCGCAGCCGTGATACGGGAATCTTTTTGCCATTATCCATACAAGCAGTTCCGTTTTTATAGCCTTTTAAATGTTTCAGATTGATTAGATAGCTCCTGTGGCATCGGTAAAAATGCTTATCCAGCTTTGCTTCCAAATTTTCAATCCGTTCATAATAATCAACAACATCGCCGGAAGCCAGGTTCAGATATATTTTCCTGTCTATGACCTCACAGAAGACAATCTCATCCTTTGGGATGATGCGCCCCTCATATCCCTTTTGCACCAGCAAGCTGTCTTCTCTGGCGTTCTGCATGGAAGCATAAAGGCGTTCCATGGTCTTTTCAAACTGTTTTTTATCCACCGGCTTGACCAGATAATCGTAGGCCTGTACCTCAAAAGACTGGAATACCATCTCTTTCAGTACTGTAATGAAAACTAAAAAACCGCGGAACTGATCTGCCCTCAGTTTCCTTGCCGTTTCCATGCCGTCCATTCCCTTCATCTGTATATCCAGAAACAGGATGTCTATCTGCCCATTGTAGCTTAACAGTTCTTCGCCGCTGGAAAACATACGGAGGCTGGTCTCCCGGTTCTTTTTACGAAAAAAATCAGAAACACAAGACCTTATATGAGCAGACATATGTTTTTCATCATCACAGATTGCAATATAGATCAATGCGCCACCTCCTCCTCATTACATCATCAACGGCAAAAGATACTCTTTTAATGCTGACATAGATAAAATCTTATTATAGCCTGTCAAAAACGCCAAATGTCCACGAAATGTTATAACGGGCAATTTTCATTTAAAAACAAAAATTTCTTCAATCGGAACTTCTACGGCCCTGGAAATATCAATCGCCAGCTTCAGCGATGGATTATACTGTGCCTTTTCCAGACGCATGATCGTTTCCCGGCGCACTCCTACTTTTTCTGCCAGCTGCTCCTGTGTCAGTTCTTTCATTTGCCGGTACTTTTTTAACATGCATTCAAATTCTGCCATATCCTATTCCTCGCTTTTATTGAGATATATTTATCATACAAAGTATACAATCTACGATTCGCGAGTCTCCCTTTGTCACAAAATCGAGTAGAAGAACGACCTTCTCCACTACTCGCCACGCATCCCGTGCGCCGCCTTGCGGCTTAGTTCCTTTGCACGGGGCTACGCATAAACAACGGGATACACAATTGCCCGCACCCCGTTGTTTTCATCCTATACCATTCAATTAATATCCCGTTTCCGATATATCTTTACCGAAATCCGGTATGCAATAAAAAACCAGATAATAGAAATGATAAGTACAATATTGAAAGCCAGAAGGATATTCCCCCTTACAGGAAAAACCAAATTGATAAGAAGCACAAGTCCGGTAATAATCCCTGTTGACGCCATAAATGACATCATAAAGACAATCTGTGATTTCTCCGGGTCAAATAAGAATGCGCACGGCAGGCTGATGCCGCCTGCCAGCAGGGTAGCACTCATCCCGATAGTGCCGTACAGGCATAAAGAATGCAGCGTTATATCCATATCAAAACAGGCAAGGACAACACAGGGAATCAGTGCAGTAAGCAATCCCAATACGGCAAGCAGGATATAAAACAAAAATTTCTCACCAATGACCTGATTCCTTGATACTGGCATGGTAATGACATTCTTGTTCCATTTAGAAGCCGCATCACTGGTAATACTGATAAAGACTGCTGTTGTGGAAGCAACTGGAGCCAGAACCAGAAGTGCACTGGTTTCCAGCAAGAAGGATAACCCAAAGCCCAAAACAACCAGGCTGACGATAGTTACGAGGATATTGCTCCTTGCAATATAAAGATCCTTCACCAAAACACCTTTCATCACTTTTCCCCCTTTACATAAAGCAGCATAATTTCATCAATTGTTGCCGGAACGACCAGAGCCTTCGGATACTTTTTCTGCATCCGCTCCCTGTCTGAAACCAGTATCTGCCATTCATAGTCCATTTTGCGGTACGAAATGATATCGGATTTATCCAGCGCATCAAACTGCGCCGCACCGCACTTGATGATGCCGTACCGCTCGGTCAGTTCATCTTTGGGCTTCTCAAAAACGACTTTCCCTTCATGGATAAATACGATATAATCGGCAATTTTCTCCAGATCACTGGTAATGTGGGAGGATACCAGTATGGAATGTCCCTCGTCCTGCACGAAATCCAGCAGCATATCCAGAATATCATCCCGGACAACCGGGTCTAAACCGCTGGTTGCTTCGTCCAGGATTAACAACCTGGAATGATGGGAAAATGCAGCAGAGATAGCCAGCTTCATCTTCATTCCTTTTGAAAACTGTTTAATCTGCTTATCGGCCGGCAAGGAAAACTGTTTCAGCAAGCGTAAATAAACCGGTTCGTCCCACGTCCCGTAAATGTTTTTCATAACCCGGTTCAATTTCCGGGGAGAAAGGATTTCCGGATAATTGCTGCCATCGAACACGACACCTATCTTTTCTTTGATATCCCCATCCAGTTCCTCTTTGTCTAAAATGGAAACAACGCCGTCCTCTTTTTGAATCAGCCCTAGAGCGGCATTGATTGTCGTGCTTTTTCCTGCTCCGTTTTCTCCAATCAGTCCGACAATGGAACCGCTAGGAACGGTGAATGAAACATGATCCAAAACAAAATCTTGATAAGTTTTGGTAAGCCCTGATACCATGAAAGCATTTGCCATCTCTAATTTTCCTCTATTTTCCAAACTTTTTCAAGAAAATCCGCATCAACGGCGGCGGCAATATCCGGTTCTAAAACCTGCCATTTTCCCGATGTATTTTCTTGTGACTCCGCTGTGTCTTTGCCATTATCTTTTAATGGCGTGTCAGTTTCTTCTTCCAGCAATATTTCACCTGACCGGGCTTCTTCTGTTTTAACATTAGGTTCTGTAGCGAAGCCACATCCTACGGTCATTGTAATCTGCCTGAATCATTCAATCAACCTATTTTGTTGTGAAATGCCATCTGGATGCAGCGAATGTCTGTGAACTGTTTTCATTTATCCCTATTTTGAAGGATATGAAAGGCTGGAGCGACACGCATTTAATGTGATGCAAAGAAGGGCCGTCTGTACAGGGGCATAACAGTGGAAACGGGGTGAAAAAAAGATTTTCTCTAAAAAAGGGAGTCGCATTCTGTACGGTATCCGTGCTGCTGCGGATGCTGTCCGAAAGCGGGCCGGACATTATTGTGATAACCGGAGACCTTGTAGATTCTACGCATACAGACATAGACACAGCCCTTGCCTTTGCAAAAGAGGCCGTCCAGATCGCACCCGTTTACTATGTGGCAGGCAACCATGAAGCCCGCCTGACAGAGTATGAGCGGCTCAGAACCGGCCTTGTCAGGCTTATACCTTCCTATAATTTCTCCAGCTTCTCCAAAAACGCCCTATAAAATTCCCCTTCCTTGATGCGGGCCTGCTGGACCTTTATGCTCCTGGGTGTATATACTACGGGATGCTCCAAATCGTACAGCGCCTTTTTCGTTGCATGGATTGCAGATTCCACCGTGCTTCCAAGGATGTCGAAATTCTCCGTTTCACCATTAAGCTGTTTATTAAGCCGCTGCACCATCATCTGCGATATATGGCTCATCATTCCGTTGCCCCGGATTCCCATGCCATTCGCATTTACTTCTTTCGCTGCATCAATCCACGCATCCTTCACTTCCTGTGGGGCGTTAGGACCCACCATCTCAAAAGCTTTCTCATCCTGGTCGGTTGCTCTGCCCTGCGCTGCCTTTTCTTCCACCGTTTCCATGAATCCCGCAACCCCGGATTCCGCGCTTCTTCCCGCCTTCCTTGCCGTGTATCCTGTCAGCGGATATCCCGATGTTCCTATTCCGTTAATATCCATTTTTATCCTCCATTTCTTTCTTATGGCAGTTCATCTGTCATTCAGAACCACTCCTGCTCCCCGTTTCACTATCCTCTGCTAATAATACGAACCAGCCTTCAAAAAAGTTTCATTTCCCTTATCACATACAGCCGCCCATGCACCATTTCATTGTATTTATAAAACACATCCTTCACGCTGTTAAAAACTCGCTGCTTCATCTCATCAGATACCTTGGTGTTCTTCCTCGTATTGGGATTGTTGGTAACGCACATCCCAGCCACACCATAAGAATTTTTCCTATATCCGGTAAGCTGGTCTTGCAACGGATTCCGCCTTTGCCAGTTTCTTCTCCCTTTTATCTATTCCGTTTTTCCATTAAATTTTTACCGTTTTATTCATATGTTTTATCTTTAGAAAGGAAGGCTGTATATGAAAATCTACTGGAATGGTACTTCCAAAAACATCATAGGCTCGAAAGTCAAGCAACTCCGCACCGCCCAGGGGCTTTCCCAGGCTGCCCTTGCAGGAAAGTTCCAGTTCCTGGGCATGGAATGCAGCGACCTGACTATCCTTCGGCTCGAACAGGGCAGCTGCTTCGTCCTGGACTATGAAGTGGCGATCCTTTCCGAATATTTTAACATATCCACTGACGAACTGCTTGGAAAAAGGGGAGACTTAGTTCTAAAAGGATAATGAGCGAAAAAATGGGTAACAAAAAACCCCGATTTTTCGGGGTTTCTGAGAGGCGCAGACCGGATTTGAACCGGTGAATCAGGGTGTTGCAGACCCACGCCTTACCGCTTGGCTACTGCGCCTTAATTTTTCATCTGTCATCATAAAAAAGTGTCTTCGATACTTTATATCCGTCTCATGACAAACTTACTAATAATATAACAAATCGATAAACTACAGTCAATACTTATTCTTCTGTAATTCATCGACTTAAAATGACTCCGACGGGAATCGAACCCGTGTTACCGCCGTGAAAGGGCGATGTCTTAACCGCTTGACCACGGAGCCATATAATATATAAACTCCCCGAGTAGGGCTCGAACCTACAACCCCGCGGTTAACAGCCGCGTGCTCTACCATTGAGCTATCGAGGACTATTCTGACGCCATATGAT
>Ga0137297_11696_pt1 | contig 11861 bp, 21 predicted proteins | sample RamsorincwithD2O_FD_97191 | JGI IMG/M metagenome (GOLD analysis project Ga0137297, IMG submission 97191) | Mouse cecal microbial communities from Vienna, Austria - Mucin amended with D2O | ecosystem: Host-associated > Mammals > Digestive system > Large intestine > Cecum | place: Austria: Vienna... | reverse complement strand
ATGCTATGAAAGATAAAGAAATGTTTACAATTACTGCGAGAAAGTTTATAGGAATCTTTAACATAAGTGGAATAGAATATTTGACTTATCATATATCAAAAGAGCATGATAACAAATATGTAATGTCAGTTATATATGATATTCAAAAAGAAAAGAAATATGGAAACATACTAATCTTTGTTGACGAGTTATCTATGATTAAAACAAGTGATTTTGTTTTTGGAATGAATCAAGTGTTAATTATAGAAGATATACAAAAAAACAGAGAAAAATTGCAATACTTAAACAATATGAACTGGCATAAAGCTATACAAAACATTTATAAAGATAAAGTGTATCTAGCAGAATACTCATTTTGCGATTATACCGACCACAAAGATAAATTTGTTAGTGTATTCTATACGTTAGATACAGAAAAAGTCAATAGAATAAAGTATTTTTTAACAGAAAACAAAGATAAAAATATGCAAATAGTTTGTAGTAAAGAACTACAAGCTGATATACAAAAGGAGCTTCTAACTTGCAAGTACGAAATAATAGAGCTAGAAGATTATATTGAAAAAGAGTGCTATATCTATGATTAAGAAGATATGTTTTTACATATTTTTATTTTTTTGTTTTGCATTAAATATTATTTTAGATATGAATATAAAAAACTACATAGAAATACTTAATAAATGTTTTGATAAAAATATTGTTATTAGTAATGGAAATTATATGCTTATTTGCTCAATAATTGCCCTTATTTCCATTTTAACTATTTTAGATATATTACTTGTTGTTAATAAAAAAACAAACGAAAATAAAGGAGTAAAAATAAAAAGCGAAGATGGCACATTTGGAACTGCAAATTGGATGCAAGAAAATGAAATTACACAAGTACTAGGCATAAATGATACTCCAGGTATAATACTTGGAAAATACAAAGAAAACATTGTAAAATTGCCATTTGACAGCTATTTCAATAAAAATATTTGTGTGTTTGGTAGTAGTGGTAGTATGAAAACTATTCGGCTTTTTACTTACAAACCTATTAGAACTTTCAAAGTACAGAAAATCTATAATTGTAACAGACCCAAAAGGAGAAATTTACAGGACTACTTCAAGCTATTTCAAAAGTATAGGTTATACGGTAAAAGTCTTTAATTTAAAGGATATGAGACATAGCGATAGGTGGAATCCACTTCGGAGAAAATGAAACAATAACTGATGTTCAAACATCTAGCAACGTTATTATCTCCAATACTCAAAAGCATAATGCTCGGAAAAGATGACTTTTGGCCAAGAGCAGAAGAAAACCTGTTAAAAGCCTTTGAATTTTACTTTTTAGAAATGTTAATAACCAAAAACAATCTAACTAACATATATAAAAAGATTGCAAATCGGTGATATTGGAGAAATAGACAATATATTTAAAGGGTTATCTAATGATAATCCTGCCAAAATGAGTTATAATATTTTTGCAAGTCGGTAGCGATACTATAAAAGCAAGCGTTATAACTGGACTTGGTACTAGATTACAGTCTTTCCAAAACGAAGATTTACAACGACTAACTTCCGAAACTGATATTGATTTAACCTTGCCAGGAAAAGAAGCTTGTATTTATTATGTTATTACTAGTGATGTAGATTCTAGTAATGATTTTCTTGCTTCATTATTTTTCACATTTCTATTTATAAAATTAGTTAGATATGCTGATTCAAGACTAAATGGTAAATGTGATAATGAAGTGTATTGCTTTTTAGATGAATTCGCTAATATCGGACAAATTCCTGATTTTAATAAAAAAATATCTACTGTTAGAAGTCGTGGTATTGCTTTAATACCTATTGTACAAAATTTGGGACAACTTCAAAATCGTTATCCTAATCGGACTTTCGGATGAAATAATTGGAAATTGTGATAACAGAATTGATATGGGAATTACAGATGTTCTGACAGCAGATTATTTTTGTTCACTCATAGGTATTACAAATGTTGAAAGCACTTCTATAAATAAATCAAATTCCATAGAGGGAGAACTAGCCGAATATGGTCAAAAAAATACATCCTTACAACAAAGAAATTTACTAAATATTGATGAAATAATGAGACTTCCATCAATCAGGCTAATCTTAAATATAAGAGGAAATAAACCTTTATTATTAGATAAAGTAATATATACAGAACACCCTCTAGCAAAAAAGTTAAAAGATAGTCCTGTAAGTGAATATAATCCTAAATGGGTTAAAAATGTTCCCCAAAAAGTGCAAGTAAAAGAAAAAATTACTGAAAATACCGAAAAGAAAAAAGAGAAAGTAGAGTGGACTACTTTTTAGCTATATGATATACTTTAGTAAAATTAAATTTAATACAAGGGGGGTGAAATACAACTTATGTCTAAATATTTTGAAGGTTTAGGTCATTGCTCTTTAGATGGAGATTATAATTGGTGTGCTACAATATTAGAAAATGGTGATGCTTATGCTGGTAGACTTGATGACTATAATAAAAATGTAACAAAGGTTTCAAGATTAGATGAGCAAAACTATATAATTGAAATATATTGTCCCAAATGCCATCGTAGAGAATTTATAGAAAAAAATATTAAAGATTCAAAAGTATAAAATTATATTTGCATTTACCTTAAATGGTAAGTGCTTTTTATTATGGGAGGTGAAAATGTGAATGAATTAGCCATAAAAGAACTTTTAAGAAGTAAAGAAGAAAAAAGAATACTAACAAGTAAAATTAGTGGTATTGAAGATGAGTATTATAAATATAAAAATAAAAATATATCCTGTGCTATTGTCTGGTATGAAGATATAAAAATACTTATTCCTATTCAAGAGCTAGGTGTATCAAAAATAAATAAGTCTATAATTAGAGGAATGCTAGGTGCAGAAATAGACTTTATTATAATAGAAATAGATACTATATCTAATATAGCAATCGCAAGTAGAAAGGAAGCTATGCAACTAAGAGCAAAACTAGAGCTACCAAAGCTAAAATATAATGATATTGTAAAGGTTAGAATAATTGCTGTAGGAGTTAAGCATATTTTAGTAGAATTGTACGGAAAAGAAGTAATAATAAAAGCTAATAACTTACAACACATATTTATAGTTAATTGTAAAAATTACTATACTGTGGGTGAATATTTGAAAGTTAGAATCAAAAAAATAGATATAGAAAATAATATATTTGAATTAAATAGTAAAGATTTTATAAAAAACCCATTTAAAGATATTCGAAAATATATCATTGAAAATCGGAGAATATACTGGTAAAGTCATTGCTTTTCCAAAAGGTAATAGTGGTGTCATAGTGCAATTAGCTGTAACAGATATTACATGCTTAGTTAGAATACCTGCAAGATTTAATAATTATCCTCATTATATGGATAATGTGTTGATTAGAGTAACTGAAATAAAACAAGAAAAAAAGCTAATATATGGGTATTTAATGAGAGTAATATAGGGGGATTTATTTTATGATAGATAATTTAAAAATAATAAATTTTATTCAAGACTTTGGATGTGCTAAAATAGAACAACTACAAATTATATTTAATGATAAAAAAAATACTTTTAAATCGATTTTGAACTCAAATATGGTATCAAAAAAAAGTAATATCATTGTACACAATACCAAACAAATAGATAATCAAATGCTTATTGCATTAGACATATTATGCAAATACAAAGGAAGATTTATAAACTTTCATAAAGGATATGAACCAGTATTCATTACCTTTATTACAAAAGATAATATAAAATATCACATAATAGTTGCAAATGAAGATAATGCAAAGGGAGTTGTAAAATTGGTAAACGCTTATCCCCTATCTATTCCACAAGCTGATAAGCTGATTTTAGCCTTTCCAAATAGAGAAGAATTAGAAAATATAGAATGTGAAATACCTTTTTTGTATTGTATTTATCCTGGATTAGAAATAGTAAATGATGAATAGGTACAATATTCCGTTATAAAAAATTGCTAATTATTTATTTTTCTGCAAAATTTTTACACTTTTTTGTCTTTTTATTGATTTTTATAAAAAAACAAATTATAATATTATCATTGCATTTTTCGAGAAGTAGAGATCTAGTTAATACTAGCTCGAAAATGCAGTGTCAGGGTGTAATACAAACGTTATAGGAGGCTTTTTTATGAAGAACAAAATTATGTCCCTGTTGTCTCTGTGCATGGCTGTGGTGATGTGCTGCATGTCCAGCCTTCCCGCTTTCGCTGCGGATGTTACCTCTGAAGAAACTCCGACCACTGGTGTGGTCAATGCCGAAGAAGCTCTGCTTGCTGGCATCGATGCTTCTGTTCTGGACGAGTTCGCGGAAGATATCGGCGATCAGGACGTTCGCATTGTTGGTGCCTACTCCTCTGAAGATGGTATTATGCCGCTTTATGAGCAGGAAGGGATTTTCTACAAAGAAAATGTGTTTATCCAAAACACCCTTACCAACGTAAACTACACTGTCTATCCGACCAAGAACAGTACCCTTCGGATATGGATTAAGAGCAATGGACCTGTAACGCTTCAGGTTCGGCACACTGGTCTTATCAACTACCCTCTCGATTATCGTGAGAGTTTTGGGGCTGGCGAGCGTGACGTCGAAGTTATCAATAAATGCACAAAGGATAACTACCTTGTGCAGATTTCCTCGCCAGAGCACATTACGTTTTCCATCTTGGTCTACGAGCAACGGTGGTAATCTCATAACGGCTCGACCAAATTAGTTAGCGCAATTCGTAACAATTAACCAATTTACACCTTGACACAAAGCAAAAGGAACCCTTCTTGGGTTCCTTTTGCTTAATAAATTTAAAATTTACTCTTGTATATCTGCATCTTTTACAATTCCAAATGCGTATTCATATGTATATATTTCTTCTCTATCTTTATAATCTACAATGTGTTTGATTGGTAAGCCTGTTTCTTTTTCCACATAAACTTTCATATTCTCACAGTCTGTTGGCACTGACCAATTTATATTCCCCTTATCACTAATTACATAACATATTTTTCCATCTATTTCTTCTTTAGAAATACTTGAAGTTATACCTGATTTAAGTTTTTCGAAGAAGTTTAAATGTTCTGCATAATTAACAATAATGTTTTTATAAGTTTCCGTATTTCCTAAAACAACTTGATTATCATTAGTATCTTTTTTAGTTAATGATATTTTTACTATATTATCTTTTTTATACATTTCTGATATTTCATAATTGCTTTCCATCTTTGAATAAATATTATCTCGAGCATTTAAGCTTATTACCTTATTTTCTAAATCTCCTAAAATACTAATTTTTCTTATTGTATTAATTATAAAAAACAGAACTATAATGATTAGAATGACCAACAACACTAAAAGTATTTTTTTTGATTCCTTCTTCATAAAATCATCTCCTCTCATTTGTTATATATTTATATTTTAACATTTTTTGAAAATTTTGTCAATTTGTTATTATTACGATTTTTAAACTCTAAAATTAAATATATTATTCAGATATGTTACTCCAACTTTTATATATTCTTTGCAATGTAATCTATAATATTTAAAAATTTTTCTTTTTTACTATCATCTAATTTTTCAAGTTGTTTATATATTTGCTTCATCACAATATCTTCATCCATTTCTTTTTGAACATTTTTATTATAAATAAGATAATCTAAACTCATATTTAATTTATCTGCAATTTCTAAAAATTTATTTAAACTAGGCTTTCTTTTAGCTGTTTCAATGTTAGAGAGAAACGCTGGTGTAATATCTAATTCTTCTGCTAATTCTTCTTGTGTCTTATTATTTTTTATTCTTGCTTCGGCAATTCGTTGCCCTATACCATAATAATCCATATACTAACCCCTTTTTTTAGTTAGTATAATTATATTGCAGATTTGCTTTGTTTTATACAAACACATAGAATAGTTTTTATTTCTTATAGCATAGTAAAATGCTAAAAAAAATATCTTTTATGCAGTTATGCTTTTTTTTTGATAACTTTGTAAACAATGTTCACACAAATACATCTCGTTTATTTCAAGTATATTGTCTAATCTTCCACAAGCCATACATTTTTTGCCTGGCTTTAAAACAAAATTTCCGTTAAAATCTAAAGTTACTTCTAATTGGTCTCTCTCCAAAATATGCAAGAAAGTTCTTTGTTCCATCGGCAAAACAATTCTTCCTAAATTATCAACTGCTCGCATTATTCCTTGTATTCGATAGATACGCAATTTTTGATTTAAACTATACATATTGACATCTTTTGAGCAAAATATTTCTTCTAATACATCTAAAGATAAGTTTAGTGCCCTTGTTAATGTTAATAATTCTTGAATATTAAGGTTTCCAAAGTTAAATTCTGTTACTGTTTCTTTTCTATTTAGCATCTTGCTTATGTCCTTGTTATCTATTTTGAAAAAATCCTTTACTATTTCCATTTTTTGATTTATTACAGCTTTATTCATTTGTATTTCTCCTTCTTTTATATATTTTTATTATTTAAGTGATAGTATATAGTATGGTGTTAATACTCGAATTTCCCCTCCTTTCGTAATCAGCGTATATAAATAACTGTTTTGTACATAATAGGTTAGGAACTTAACCTAAAAACTTAAAAAAATATATTATATTGTTTTATATATTATTATGAAAGGAGAAAGACCATTGCAACTGTCAGATGCAATTAAAATAAGAATCAATCATTTTATGCAAATAAAAGGTTTTTCTTCTTTGTGGGATTTATTTAAGTCTTCAGGTGTACCAAAGTCGACAATTAATGCATTACTATCAAATGAAAGAACTTCACTTCCAAGATTGTCAACATTATTACACATTTGTGAAGGGCTTGACACTAATTTAAGAGAATTTTTTGATGATCCTATTTTTGACGAAGTAGAAGATTATGCAGAGGATAATTCCAAAAATTAAAATGTCAAATAATATATAAAAATATAATTTAATTTATTATAACACTAAAAAAAGGAAAAATATGTAAAAAATTGTCGAAAGATAAAAATTTTTTGAAAAAATATAAAATACCCCATATATAAGAGTCTAAAAGTCATAAAAAAAGTTTCACTTTTTTAATTTTTTTTATTTTGAAAATAGAATAAAAAAAGATAGCCTATTTTTCAATAAATAGACTATCCATAAATACATTAAATTTTATCTCAAAAAATCTTTTATAATAAGTTAGATTCTATTAGAATATTGTCGGAATTATTAATTGAGCGAAAAGCTGTACAATGAAAAGTTGCTCGCCCTATTCCTGATAAAAAGTCGTTTTGTGAAAGTAATTGTTTTGCAGTTTCCAAAGATATATTTTCATTTGTATTTTTAGAATATAGTGTAAATTTATACCTTAAAGATTTAATCTGCATTATATCTTGTTGTAAATACCCCATATCTAATAACAATTTTTCTTCTATTTTACTTAATTTCACGATGTACCTCATTTCCAATATTTAGTTAAGTTTAAATTCATAATTAAACTCACTTGAATATTCTTTTAATTTTTCTATGTTTATTGCACAAAAGTCAATAGTTTCATTGTCTGTTGCAAAAGGATTACATTTTACTTTACTATATACTTCTTCTATTATTCCTAATTTTATAAGAAAATCTGTCATCCCTTTATTTTCAGAATAATTTTTTATAGTAGTAGAATTAGGACAATAAAAATAGTCATTCATATTAACAGTACAAGTACATATTGGTCCATCTTCCATATTTGAAATTTGTATAGACATACATTGTGGATTATATAAGTAATTTCCTACACTAAAAGTACATCCTTTGTAATTTTTATAATTAAATTTTTTACATTCCATTCTTTTTACCTCCTAGATTTAATTGCTTTTTTATATTCTGATTTCTGCCATATTTCTTGTTGCATAAGCATTTAACAAATATTTTTCCCTTTTTATTGCATTTTTCCAAGAACTACAAAATTCGCAAAATACTTTGTTTTCCTTTGCTTTTCTTTTTCCACAAGAAGTACATAATCCATTTTCTTTTAGTTTGTAATAACGTGCCTTACTTTTTATGCGAGATTTTTCCTTTTTTTCTTCTTTATGTTTTTGATAGTAAAGTTTTCCTCTTTCCCTATCATTCATCATACACTCTAAACAAAGAGTATGTCCTTTCTCGGCATCTTCGTGGCCGCATCTAACACAAATATTGTGATTTTTATAAAATTCATAATTTATTGAACACATAATAAAATTTCCTTCCTTTTCTATATTTCTAATATCTTTTGAATGTTACTTATTTCTTTTTTAAACTCATCTCTCGAAATGTTTTTTACATCAATATTATGGTTTAAATAGTCTTTTATATCACATTCAGGAGATACAGCAATACTCAAATACCTTTTATAATTAATAGTACGCCAACTTATTATTGTTACTATTACTAGAGTACCTTTGTTTTGCCATATTCCAAAATATGTAGGTAGTCCATCATAGGGATTTGTTCCCTGTAAAAATACATTTTTTGTATCTTCTATTTCAAGTTCTCTTGTTTCTGTTTTATATTCAGAAGTGGTATATTTAATTAACATTTCTCAATCGCTCCTTTTTTTTGTAATTTTTCCATTGTGATTTTTCCAATTCTTGTATGAAACATTGCCATTATATAGTCATACTCATCATCACTTAATTCTTTTGTCATATGAACTAATGTCAAAAGCGTATCGTGGTAAGCTTGGCATCTTTCTTTATTTATTACCATTATTATATCCTTTCTTAATATTTTTTCTTTTTAAGCTGCAAGTTTTTCTTCTTGCATTTCAAAATTTTCTATATTTGTAATAAGTTCATTAGCGCATTTTTGTATTTTACTGCCTAATTCAATTACAACTTTCGGATCTCCTTTGGCCCATTTAGTAATATAATTAAAACTGCAACGTGATGTATCTAGTCCAAAATGGTCTGCAACAATATAGGCTATTGATTCAACAAAAACTTCTGACAAATTCCTGTCTGTTTTATAGTCAAAGTCATCATATAGTCCGTGTGAAAGTTCGTGCAATAATACTACTGCTTTGTCGTCTATTGAAAGTGTCTTTTCTAACACTATTTCATTTCTTGTAGGACTATAATAACCGTCTGCACCTCCAGCAATTTCTTGTTCATATACTGGGAACTTGCTAAATTCTTTTAACTTTTCAAAAAAGTCTGACATATTACTAGAGTTGATATTTCTATTTGCTAAAGGAATTTCCTCACCAGTTGTTTGAGAAATATCATATACGTAAACATATCTATATGCGTTATAGCTTATTGTTTCAGTAGTTTCTATTTCTTCGCCATTTTCAACTTTTTTAACCTTTTTTTCATATTTCCTTGGTATAGGTGCAACAATCCATATTTTTTGTGCATTTGATATTAGTTCTCTTTTTAGTTTTATCCATTTTGCTTTACCAGCAACCCTTGTAGCATCAGGAAATTGTGAGTAAATTAAAACAAGGTTATTGAAACTATAACCTCTAAAACTTTTTTGAAACTTTAAGAACTTTTTATATTCTCCGTTATCTACAATAGTTTGAATATAATTTACAACTTTTTCAAATACTTCCTTTGTTTTATTACCATTATTATTGGTACTATGTTTTTTATACATATTACGCGGCTCCTTTCAATACTTCTTGTTCCCATTTATCTAATACTTTGTCTTGTTCTTCAGTTGTAGAACGATTATTTTTTATCCTACTTTGTACCACTTTATTGTTTTTTACTTCAACTGTAACAAGTGATTTTTTTGGATTCTTAATATCTCTCATAAAGTAAATATCACATTTACCTTGTGCATATCGTTCCGCATATGTTCTTACACAATTTTTTTGTTGCTTACTTTCATTAATTAAAGATTTTAAAGTAGGAGCAGGAGTGATAATATATTTTTTAGTTTTATAAGCATTGATAGACAATACTTCTCCACGTTTTACAATAGCCTTATTTATTATCTTTTCACTTTGTATTTTATATTGCTTTGCATATTCATCGTGTTTTTGCTTTAAGTCTATTGGAAAAATAGTTTTTTTATCTTTTAAATCATAGCCTAATAAAGAAGCAAGTCTTAAATAATCTTTATACATATAAATATCCACTTTCCCACGATGCAACTTAGCATATTGTATAAAACGATTCAAAGGAATATATTTTGCTATTTCTTCTAAATTATCTGTGTTTTCACCATATCCAACAAATTTTTCCAAATATTTTATTTTGTCAATATTTTTTTCTTGTAGCAGCCTTAATAACTTTAGTTGCTTATAAGTAATATTGTTTCGTTTCATAAATGGATAATAGTCTTTTGAGACACCAAAAATCTTTTGAAAAGAACCTTCTCCACAAAGTTCTCCAGTTCTTAATGCTAGATTATATAATTTCATTTTTGTTAAAGATTCAACTTTTGCTAATGAAGTAGTATTTTTTAATAGTTTTAGCAAATCAATATATGTAGAATGTTTTGCTAATTCCCATATACAAGAATATTTATATTCAGTATTTTTTAATAGTCTTTTTAAATTGTTAGGAAATACAATAGAATAATCTATTAAGGAGTAATTTCTTGTATATTCTCTCCATTTTGTTTCGTCAAAATACCAACTATTACTATGATGGATATATATGTGGCATTGACATTTTGAAACTCTGTCATTTACATATACATCTCTATAATAATTATTAGTAGGTATTTCTCTTGCAAATTCAACAACAGTAGAATGTGGCTCGTGCGTAGAATCTATAATTGTTTTTAGTTCAAAATATCTAATTACAAAGGTATCATTTACAATATTTAAAATAGATAAATAGTCTTTAAAGTCATAATATCGTAAATTACTTCTTTTAATTAAGTATTTATTATGACAATAAGGACATTTTGTCTCCTCATTAACCTTTTTAGTGCTTGTAAATGTATAATTGCAATTAGTACAATGACATTTATTTTTGCTAGACTTTATAATTAGATTATGACTTATTGTCTGTTTATCAACAAAATCATCCCATCCATCAGGAAGGCAATAATTGTAGTCCAATTCATTAAATATCTTTCTATATGCTTTTTTTACATATCCCATTATTTTTGCACCTCCTGAAATATAGATATTTGTTCATCATTTGGCTTTTCTTCTTGTTTTTCTTCCTCTTTTTTTATGGTTTTATTGGCTTTATTAGTTGGAGATTGTGTTTTTTTCTTCTCTTTTATGCCTAGTTCTTCATTACTTTTTGTAAAGTAATTTACAGCCCACAAATAAACTACATTATCAGCTACCATAGCCATACGTCTTTTGGTCTTCTTTTGTGATGCTTTGTCATATACATAGTCATATAAACCTTCTGCTGTTTTTTCTTCATTATCAAATTTATCGTATAAATCCTCTCGTTTCTTTAAATATTCCCATATAGCAGAAATGTTATAATCGTCCATTTCTGCAACTTCTTTTTCTAACCTTTCTATACCTTCCATTATTTATATAACTCCTTCCATTCGTGTATCTATATCTGCTAAATTTCGCCCTTCTCTTTTTCCTTCTCGATAGCAATATGTATCAGACAAAGATGTAGGTCTATTATGGCGAACTCCCGAAAAGTTGATTTTTTTCAAGTATTCCTTTACATTCTGATTAACAACAACTAGAGACATTTCAGAGTTAGCTTTTTGTATCTCAAATTTTTCTGATAAGCCCTTTATAAAACCTAGTGCATAATCTCTTTTGTACTTATTTCTTGTAGAATTGTCTATTATAGCTGTTTGGTAGTTTTCTTTAAAAAATTTTTTGAAATTATTTAAAATTGCCTGTTTAGCATATAAATATACCCTTTTAGATATTTGTATATCGTCTTTTTCACCAA
>Ga0137297_11695_pt1 | contig 11876 bp, 9 predicted proteins | sample RamsorincwithD2O_FD_97191 | JGI IMG/M metagenome (GOLD analysis project Ga0137297, IMG submission 97191) | Mouse cecal microbial communities from Vienna, Austria - Mucin amended with D2O | ecosystem: Host-associated > Mammals > Digestive system > Large intestine > Cecum | place: Austria: Vienna... | reverse complement strand
CCAGAATACGAATTTTGAATTTTGTTACCAACGGAAAAATTCAGAGGGAGAATGGGTGGACGTAGGGAACACGAAAGACCTTTATATGCTGGCTTCTTTGGATGCTGGTACGCATTCGTTTCTTTTTTCAGTTACTGACAGACGGACGGAAGTGAAGACTTTGAAATTGTTTTATGTCAATGCGACAACTATTACTTCTGAAGGATGGATGTTGCTGTGTAATGAAGGACCGGAAGAAAGAGTCCGTCTGGATATGTTGGCACAACTTTCGATTGACCGGATTGTTCCTGCCTATGATGTTATCCGGCGACAAGGTGTGCCGGAACAATATCATGCAACAAATTTAGGATTCTATTCCACCGGGAGTTCGACTGGCAATAGGATTATTATGATGTCCGAAGATGCTGCTTACCGATTGCCGACAGGAGATGCTCAGGGGTTTACTGGATTTGTTGAGGTAGAGAGTTTTCATGAGTTAAAATCATCGATGTTTCTGACAACTACTGATGACCATATTGTAAATTTTGTGACTGTGCCTTATTATGGTAAATACAAACCGGAGCATGATGCTGTTATCTGTATATCTCGGGAAGGTAATGCGTATGCCTGGAATACAGTAGTGTTGGAAACGGGATTTGAATATCCGATTAATACTTCGAGCCGGGGAGGAACACCAGAATACCGGGTGGCACCTTATGTTGGGACGACATTGAAAAGGCAGTTTGCTGCCGAATATGGAATTGCTTTGTTATTTGATGCCGATAACCACCGTTTTGTTTATTGGAGTGGTGAAGGCGGAGATGCGGACGAAGGAAGAAAACAAGTATTGCGTCCTTTGGAAGAGCCGGAGAATAAAAAATTCAGTTACAATACTGGTAATATGGATTTGGTATGCATGCTTAGTACTAATTTTTCCGAAGGGACAGTGTATAGCATCATGCAAGATGGCGGTAAAAGGCATATTTATGAAGTTAATTTAGGTAGCGGAGAAATTAAACAAACTGCCTGTCATTTGGATATTACGGCTGAAAATTTTGCTCAGGCCAGTTGTTTTGCTGCCAGTTCCCAGTATTATGTGATTTATTATGCTTACGGTAATAAAGTCTATGCTTATAATCTGGGTACGAAAACTTGCAAACCGGTGATTACCTTGGGTGATGAAGAAATTACTTGTCTGAAATTTAATCGTTACGACTACCCGTGGGGAGTTGAACAGTTGTGTAATAAATATAAAGAATACCTGCCTATTTATCAGGAACGGGAAAATCAGTTGATTGTCGGCTCTTACAAGAACACTGCTACGGATAATAACGGAGGTGTGCTGCGTTTTTATGATGTTAGTGAATCAGGGATGGGACTGACTTTGAAACCGGGTTGGGAATATTCCGGATACGCTAAAATCAAAGATGTGCGTTATAAGGAGATTCGATAAAATTTACTTTATGTTAAAAATCAGGTATCTGTTTGAAAACGATACCTGATTTTTGTTTTTTTAGTTGATTATAGCCGGAAAATTATTGATTTATGGATTTGTGAACATTGCTATATTACGGAAACAAATCCATTAGCAAATGAAAGAGCAATTTATCAAATCAGTGGAAGAATCCGTAGGCGGTTTCTTATCACAAGAGCAAATCGCGAAGTTGGGCGGTGTGCTTTTAGAGTGTATGCAGGAGTATGAACTTATCCGCAAGGAGACATCGGATGAAAAATGCAAAAGGGAAAATGGCGAGCTGCTTCAAGCGTTTTTAGCTGCTAAGAAAATCGAAGGGTGTTCTGAAAAAACGGTGCATTATTATCAGTCTTCGGTAGAAAAACTTTTTGTGAGCGTTGTTAAAAATGTTACCGATATGTCGACGAATGATATTCGTAATTATTTGGCAGAGAATCAACGATTGAGAAATTTGAGCAAAGTGACAATCGACAATTTACGGCGCATATTTTCAAGTTTCTTTGCATGGTTAGAAGATGAAGATTATATTCCCAAAAGTCCCGTGCGAAGAATACATAAAGTGAGGACAGACAGTCTTGTAAAAGAGGTTTTGACAGATGAAAATATTGAAATACTACGAGATAGCTGTATTGAGTTGCGTGATGTGGCAATAATAGACTTACTTTCATCCACCGGTATGCGTGTAGGTGAATTGGTAAAGATAAACAGAGAGGATATAGACTTCCAAGAGCGGCAATGCGTAGTATTTGGCAAAGGAAACAAAGAGCGTGAGGTGTACTTCAATGCTCGGACCAAAATCCATCTCAAGAAATACCTCAACAGCAGGAATGATGATAATCCTGCGCTCTTTGTCTCACTCAAATCTCCTCATAGACGGCTGACGATTAGTGGAGTTGAGGTACGCTTGCGAAAAATAGGGCGGATAGCGAACATTGCAAAAATTCACCCGCATAAATTCAGACGGTCATTGGCTACAATGGCTATTGACAAAGGGATGCCGATAGAGCAGGTACAACGGTTGCTCGGTCATGTCAAGATTGATACCACATTGCGTTACGCCATGGTCAATCAGACCAATGTAAAAATAGCACATCGCAAATACTTGACTTAACTGAATAGAAAATCGGCTAACTTTCAGTACCTTTGCAGTCTAAACGCATGGACAATGGACAATAACATAATAGTACCGCAAAAGACTGAAAAACAGGATATACTTCCCGAAGATTACAATAATTGGAGGAAAGAAATTATCTCATTGATAGAGCAATCCAAAGTGAAAGCTATCCTTAGCGTCAATGCCGAAATGCTTGCTCTTTATTGGAGAATCGGTAGCGACATTCTGACTAAGCAAAAAGAGCAAGGTTGGGGAGCGAAAGTCATTGCGCAATTATCCAAAGATCTCTCGGAATGTTTTCCTAATGATAGAGGTTACTCTGAGCGTAACTTGCGTAATATGAAAAAGTTCGCAAGTGAATATCCCTCTTTCCCAATTTGGCAAGTGCCGCTTGCCAAATTAGAATTGTTACCAATTCGGAAAGCCGCACTTGCCGAATTGCCATGCGATGAGAACGGATTTGCGCAAGTGCCTCTTGCGCAAATATCGTGGTATCATCATATGTCGCTCATTACCAAAGTTCCGACAGATACCGAACGTGCATTTTATATCATGGAAACTGCCGCTAACGGTTGGAGTCGTGATGTAATGCTTTCGCAAGTGGCTAACGGTTATATCAAAGCCAAGGGTAATGCAATTACAAATTTCAAGCGGACATTACCTGCCTATCAATCGGATTTGGCTCAGTATGCGTTCAAAGACCCGTATAATTTCAGTTTCTTAGGTACGGTGGCTTTACAACGTGAACTCGATATAGAAAAGAATCTTGCACAGCGGATTACCGATTTCCTGTTGGAAATGGGCAAAGGCTTTGCATTTATCGGAAGGCAGTACCATTTGACTGTGGACGGCGATGACTATTACATCGACATTCTGATGTATCACCTTCAACTTCATTGTTATGTAGTAGTGGAGCTGAAAGCCGTAGAGTTTGTTCCTGAATTTGTCAGCAAGCTGAATTTCTACATTTCGGCTGTGGATGAATATGTAAAAGCACCCGAAGATAAACCGACTATCGGTTTGTTGTTGTGCCGCTCAAAGAGCGATACCAAAGCACGTTTCGCTCTACGAGGTATCACACAACCGTTGGGCATTGCGCAATATGAGACTGAAAAACTCTTTGAAGATGTGGCATCCGCACTGCCGCAAATCGAAGATATTGAAAATCAGTTGGAGGATAAAGAATGAGATTGGCTGATATTATCGATGTATTCATTGCCGGAGATTGGGGCAATGAAAATCCGAGTGAAGAGACTCCTAATGCGGTGTATTGTGTCAGAGGCGCAGACATTGTTCCTATATCCATTGGTGAGTTCGGCGATATTCCCTTGCGGTATGTCAGTGACAAATCTTTTGAAGAAAAGACGTTGCGAGCTGGAGATATGATTATCGAAAAATCAGGCGGTAGTCCGACACAATCAACAGGGCGTATATCCTATGTTTCAGAGGCATTAATAACAGAAAAAGGGACAGTGGTATGCACCAATTTCTGTGTGGCTTTTAGAGTAAAGACCGGATGGAATCCTTACTTTGTATATCAATATTGGAACCACATCTACAACAACAATATATTCTTTAATTTCGAGGGTAAAACCTCGGGACTAAAAAACTTGCAGTTGGATAACGCATTAAAAGCCATTGAAATACCTGACTACACACTTGAACAGCAAAACCGCATTGCCGAAACACTACTCAAAATCGAGCAAAAAATGGTTCTTAATCGTCAGCTAAATCATAATTTACCATTGCCTGACCATTCATTAAGAGAGGCAAGAGTTCGTCTCACTGCTTAGTAAGAGCATTGATTTCATCAATGTTATTCTTTATATTATCAAATATGGCAACAACCTTATTATGGAATTCTTGTAAGATTTGCTTTGGCGGATAAACCACTTTTATCGAAGCAAATTCATCTTTACTCATATTGGCAAATACATTACCAGTTTTGGCTTTTGCATTCTCAAAATATAAATTCAAAGCAAAGTATACAAATTCTCTATTGTGTTCATTCTCAAAAACTATAGAATTAATCTGTTGGTTTGTTTGTGATAATTTTGCAATGAATCCCATAACCCCTATTGTACCAATGCAAGAAACTGAAAGCGATCCACTCGGTAGGTATTTTTTTGTTTGACTTTCTGCGCCTTTGGTGGAAAGGGTACGCTGCGGGTTGAATACGAATAAATTGCCTCTTATATCATCTATGGTTATAAAAGGAATATCTCCACCGAAATTATCTTCATCGGCACATGACGGAGTTTTGCCAGTTATGATATTATTTTCAACTTCTCCAATAGTCATGGCGCACCACTCTTTTGGAATTTCTCTTTTCAGCTTCTCATTCCAAACCATCTTACCGCCACTTGATTTATATGGCTTACCCTCTTCATTCGGAAAGTCAAATTGCACAAACCAGTAGTCGTAGAGTTGCTTTGCCATCGCCTCTAAATTATGATTTTCCGGTTTTTTAATACCTATTTTTAGGTATGTCATTTTCATGTCATAATGATTATCTTTGTATGATAATTTGGAGGTGTAATGGAAAATAATTATTTAAAACTTTCTGAAATACCTACGGGTGAGGAATGTGTGATAGTGAAAGTACATGGACATGGCAGTTTCCGAAACCGGATTGTAGAAATGGGATTTGTAAAAGGAGAGAAAGTTACTGTCATCAGGAATGCTCCTTTGCACGATCCGATAGAATATCAATTGATGGATGGTCATATCTCTTTGAGACGGAGTGAAGCCCGGCTGATTGAAGTGGTGCGAATATCCAATGAAGAGCGGGATGGATTTAACGGTACTTTTACGGAATCTGAGATTGCCCGACAAATTACTGAAAAATCACGTACGATCAATATTGCTTTGGTGGGTAATCCGAATTGCGGCAAGACTTCTTTTTTCAACCGCGCCACTGGTTTGCGTGAAAAAGTGGGAAATTATAGCGGAGTAACTGTTGATGCTAAGGAAAGTGTTTTTTATCATAAAGGGTATAAAATCAATTTAGTTGATTTGCCGGGTACGTATTCAATTACTGAATATACGCCGGAAGAAATTTATGTCCGGGAATATATCACTAAGCATCATCCGGATTTGGTGTTGAATGTGGTAGATGCATCGTGTCTTGAGCGTAATCTTTATTTGACGACCCAGTTGATTGATATGAATATCCGCGTAGTGATGGCACTGAATATGTATGATGAATTGACAGGTGAAGGGGCCAGACTGGATTATAATTATCTGGGGCAGTTGCTGGGGATTCCGATTATTCCGACTACGGCTTCGCGGGGAATAGGAATTTCTGAGGTTTTGGACAAAATCATTGAAGTATTTGAAGACCATGCCAAAGAGTCCAGGCATGTACATATCAATTATGGACAGGAAATAGAGGAGTCTATCCAACGGATAAAAGCAAAGATAGCACCGAATAAACATATTACTGATGAATTTGCTCCTCGGTATGTTGCTATAAAATTATTGGAAGACGACCGGATTATGAAGGAGCAATTATCTTCTGTATTCAATTATGAGCAGGTGATGGAGGTTGCTCAAAAAGAGATACAGCGTTTGGAAAAAGGATATAAAGAAGATTCCCGGACAATTATCACTAATGTGAAATATGGTTTTATCCGGGGAGCTTTGCATGAGACTTTTCAATCGGGTGAAAAGGATAAGCGTCAGTTGACTAATGCTATAGATGCTATGCTTATGCATCAGTGGTTCGGTTTTCCTTTTTTGATTTTTTTCATGTGGGTTATGTTTCAGGCTACTTTTTCGTTGGGCAGCTATCCGATGGATTGGATTGAAACGGGAGTGGAAGCGTTGGGTAATTGGGTTGGCGGAGTTATGCCGGAAGGTCCGTTGAATGATTTGCTGGTGAATGGGGTTATTGCCGGGGTTGGCGGAGTAATTGTGTTTTTACCGAATATTCTGATTCTGTTCTTTTTTATTTCCTTAATGGAGGACACTGGTTATATGGCACGGGTGGCGTTTATCATGGACCGGATGATGCATAAAATCGGATTGCATGGAAAGTCGTTTATTCCTTTGTTGATAGGTTTTGGTTGTAATGTACCTGCAATTATGGCAACCCGTACACTGGAGAGCCGACGGGACCGAATTATGACGATGTTGATTACTCCTTTTATGTCGTGTAGTGCCAGGTTGCCGGTATATATATTGATTGTATCTGCTTTTTTTCCTGTATATCAGGGACTGGTTTTGTTGTCTGTGTATTTAATCGGTATTCTGTTGAGTATAGGTACAGCCTTGTTGTTGAAAAAAACTATTTTTGCCAGATCTTCTGAGCCTTTTGTCATGGAATTGCCTCCATATAGAATGCCGACTATGCGGAATACGGTAATACATATGTGGGGAAAAGCAGGGCAATACCTGAAAAAGATGGGAACAATTATTCTTTTTGCTTCTGTTTTAATTTGGGCTTTGGGATATTTCCCGTTGAACCGGAGTGCAAATGTTGATGCGGCCGAACATCTGGAAGAATCTTATATCGGGCATATTGGAAAATTTATTGAGCCTGCTATCCGGCCTTTGGGGTTTGACTGGAAAATGGGTGTGAGTATTGTAACAGGGTTAGCTGCAAAAGAAATTGTTGTTAGTTCGATGGGGATTTTGTATCATGTGCCTGATGCCGGAGAGAATATGCAGGGACTGGCAGAAAATCTTAGAAAACAGGTGAATGAACGGGGGGAAAAAGTATTTACTCCGTTGGTGGCCTATGTTTTTATGCTTTTTATTCTGATTTATTTTCCTTGTATGGCGGTAATTGCTGCTATTCGGAAAGAGGCAGGGTGGAGGTGGGCCCTTTTTACTATTTTTTATACAACAAGTTTAGCCTGGTTTGTTTCGTTTTGCGTATATCAGATTGGAAGTTTATTGTGAGATGAGGTATAATGCTTCAAAGTATTCTTGTATATATCATTGTTGCTTTGGCTTTAGGGGGCTTAGGAAGACATATTTTCCGGAAAATCAGGATTTTGCGAAAAAGCAAAGACACTTCGGAATGTAGTTCATGTCCTCTGAAAAATAATTGTGTGAAAAAACGGGAAATGAATTGATTGATTTGTAAAAGTTAAAATAACTTGAGTGTAATTTTTTCAGCTTCTTTCCGTCTTCTGATTTTGTCTTTTTCTCCTCTGCGGAATACATAGACTAAGCCGTATTCCTCGCACATATATCTTTTTTCTTCTTCGTCTTTAACCCTTTCAAAATAATGCTCTACTTCATTCCAGATATCAAGAACCAAGGCATCGGCTTCATTTCTGTATTGAGCAACATTGCCACTTTCTCGGGCAGAATTATTCTGGAATTGTTTCTGACGTGTATAATTTTCTTTAAAGTTTTCGTAGTTTACCTTTACTAGTGCTATTGAAGGACAGTAAATAGGATTACCGCCTCCGTTACTGAGCCGGTTTTGTTCGCCGCTGATGATTTTCTCCCCCCATTGGAGCAAGTCTTGTTCGGTAAGTAGTGAAGGTACTTTGGAACTGTTTTCTTCCAGGCCATAAAAAGTTCTTGCTGAGGGTTTCAGTTCTCCCCGTGCAATACAGAAATTTAATACCTGAATAAAATGAGAAATATAAAGTCTGGCTTTTTTGGTATATTCTGAGAATTTTGGGCTGTTATCAAATTGTTTTTCTTTGGCTAATTTAGAATTGGCAATGGCTACTTCAAATTTAGGAAGGAAAAATTCAACCTTTTGTTTTAAGGCATAAGGATAGGCAATTGTGTCTATTCCTTCCTGCTGTCCTTTTCTCAAGGCAGCTTTTAATGCCCTGATCCTCGCTGCATCTGTATTAGGTAATCTTCTGTAAGGCATGAATTTATGCTTTAAATGAACTATGGTTAACGTTGCTGCGAAGATATGAAAAATAAATGATTAAATCAATATTCGTAGAAATGATTTTAATTAATTTTTATGTGGTGTTTTGATATTCTTATAGTTATTGTATGTTTCCAGAACTCGTTCAACGTAATGATAAGTCTGGGGACCATTGCAATATCCGTTTTTTGCCAGAGGGTCCTGATAGTATTCAGGTTTATTTTTATGCAGCAGATAGTAATCTACATTGTTGTTCCAAATTTGCGGGTTTTTTCCGTATTTACCAGCCAGACGTATTGCATCCAGAACATGTCCCGGACCTGCATTATAGGAGGCCAGTATGAATTTTATTCTTTCTGTGGAATCCGGAATATAACTGGTGAAATATTTGTCCAGATATTTCAGGTAAGATACGCCTGCATACACGTTGCTATCGGGCTGGAAATAATCATATACTTTAAAGTGTTCTGCTGTTTCGGGAATGACTTGCATGAGACCATAGGCTCCTACAGAGGATTTTGCCTCGGGAACAAATTGAGATTCTGCAAAAACTAAAGCTGCCAGGAGCCGCCAGTCCCATCCTAACCGTTTACTTTGCTGTTGTAGCAAATGGTCAAATGGGGAGATTTTACCTTTTTTCAGCAGGGCATATTTGGAAGTGTGAAGAGGAACTGAACGATGGTTGTTGAAATAACGTTTGTAAAGATAATTTAATTTGCCATTTTTCCGGGACTGATATTCCTATATTTGGTCACAATCATAGCCACAATGTCGGTTCCCCCGGTACTACCTCCTTCTGCCAAAGCCAAGGCAATACCTATTCCCGTCAACATTCCGGCAATAACCGAACTCATAAATTTATCAGGTACGAAAGCCGCCGGAATTAAAGGTTGCATAATACTCAGAAACGCACTCCCGATGACAATGGCAAAAACTGTCTTGATACCAAATTTCGGACCCAAGATTTTCAACGCAATACTGACCAGCAAAACATTAATGAGTCCATAACCAATACCCACAGGTATAGCTTTGTCCGTTAAATAATAAATAATGGTACTTAAACCTGTTGCCCCTCCTCCTACAATCTTATGGGGCACCAAAAATCCAAGAGCCGCGATGGAATAAATAAACATTCCAAGAGTTATCATCAAATAAGAGCGAAGCTCTTTTTTCATACTACGCATTTTCATAGCCTCTTCTAATTCTAGTATTATCCTTTTTGTGTCTTTATCCAATTATCTTTCAAACCCACTGTTTTATTAAATACCAATTGACCTTCTTTCGCATCAGGGTCTACACAGAAATACCCCAAACGCTGAAACTGGAAACGGTCTCCCGGTCGCGCTGTCTTTAAACCAGATTCCAATTTACAGCCTTTTAGTACTTGTAAAGAATTTTCATTGAGAAATTCTTTAAAATCAATATCCTTATGCCCTGCCGGATCTTCGTCTTTGAACAAACGGTCATACAAACGTACTTCTGCCTCAATAGCGTCTGCGGCAGATACCCAGTGTAAAGTACCTTTTACTTTCCGGTTACTGGCTTCACTGCCACTTCCGCTCCGGGAATCCGGATCGTAAGTACAATGAATCACTGTAATATTCCCGTCAGCATCTTTTTCTACACCCGTACATTTAATAATATAGGCTCCTTTCAAACGCACCTCCTGTCCCGGTGTCAAACGGAAAAATTTCTTCGGAGCATCCTCCCTGAAATCTTCTCTCTCAATATAAAGTTCACCGGAAAAAGCCACTTGACGCACTCCGGCAGCCGCGTCTTCCGGATTGTTTTCAATCTCCACATATTCTATCTGACCGGCAGGATAATTGTCCAACACTACCTTAACCGGATTCAATACAGCCATCACCCGTGGAGCTATCTTATTCAAATGTTCACGGACACAATATTCCAACAAAGCCATATCCACCACAATTTCCCTACGCGCTACTCCCACTTTCTCTGCAAACATCCGAATAGCTTCCGGAGTATACCCCCTGCGACGCAAACCACAAATAGTCGGCATACGGGGATCATCCCAGCCTGCAACATATTTCTTTTGTACCAATTCCAGCAACCGCCGCTTACTCATCACTGTATAGTTCAAATTACGGCGGGCAAACTCAATCTGACGCGGACGATATTCTGTATCAGTCAACTGGTCCAGGAACCAATTATATAAAGGCCGGTGAATTTCAAATTCCAATGTACAAACAGAATGGGTAATTCCTTCCAGATAATCACTTTGTCCATGCGTAAAATCATACATTGGATAAATACACCATTGCTCTCCGGTTCGGTGGTGACTGCAATAAATAATACGGTACATAATCGGATCGCGCATCAACATATTAGGACTCGCCATATCTATTTTAGCCCGCAACACCCGGCTTCCTTCCGGAAACTCTCCGTTTTTCATCCGGCGGAACAAATCCAGATTCTCTTCAACCGAACGTTCCCGGTAAGGACTGTTGATTCCTGGTTCCGTTATTGTCTTGCGACCAGCACTGATTTCCTCTGCAGACTGGTCATCCACATAAGCTTTCCCTTCCTGAATCATTTGCTCTGCCCAATCGTACAATTGCTGAAAATAATCCGAAGCATAACGCACAGGACCATCCCACTGAAAGCCCAGCCATTTAATGTCTTCCTGTATGGCATCTGTAAACTCCACGTCCTCCTTCGAAGGATTAGTATCATCAAAACGCAAATTACAAACACCATTATACTTAGCAGCCAAACCAAAATTCAGGCAAATAGAGGTAGCATGTCCGATATGCAAATACCCATTCGGCTCCGGCGGAAAACGGGTATGTACCTTACCACCATTCTTACCTGCAGCAATTTCTTCCCCGATAATCTGCTCTATAAAATTCAAGGCCCTCCCTTCTTCCTCAGGCTCAACAGCCGTGTATTGATTTTTATCCATAATATATAATGAGTTTATTAACACGATTTTTGAAAGGACAAAAGTAACTAATTTATGAGAGTTTTAAAAGTTTACGTATATTTGCAACGATGAAAAAATTTGTTTGTATTACAATATTAGTCATATTTCATTCAATTTGCCTCGCCCAGAGCGAATTTGATAATTACGGGGACTTCCCCCGGGAATACGGAGTACAAGATACAATAAACAAACAGGACTCTATCCCGGCATCCACAATTCCTCATTTCCGCGACACCTGGAAATGGAAACACAACGGTGTTTATCCCGAGGCAGTTCCTTTGGACACATTGCTTGACGGAATCCAAAATTTTAACTATATTTTCAAAAAAAGCATTTCGAATACTTATTTGGGAAATTTCCCCTCCCCCTATGAGGCAAACATTTTCATCACCCGCAATACTGTCCAGGATTTTTATCCGTTGACTTATATACGTGCCTTTCTTTTCCGCCCGGAAGACGCCTTATATTTTAATACAACCACCCCTTTTACCCGGCTCAGGTATTTTACCGGAGGGGG
>Ga0137297_11693_pt1 | contig 11883 bp, 11 predicted proteins | sample RamsorincwithD2O_FD_97191 | JGI IMG/M metagenome (GOLD analysis project Ga0137297, IMG submission 97191) | Mouse cecal microbial communities from Vienna, Austria - Mucin amended with D2O | ecosystem: Host-associated > Mammals > Digestive system > Large intestine > Cecum | place: Austria: Vienna... | reverse complement strand
GTTTGCCTAGACTCGAAAAAAGACCGTCAGAAATTTCCCTGAGTGAGTCTGCCCCCGTCAGTTGGCAAAAAAGCATTGCAATAAATTGACTCCAACTTGAGAAGCCTTTGGATGCCTTGTCTGACTGATGCTTGTTGACTAAATGTTGAAATTCAAGTTTGCAACCCATTGACTGGACAAGATGCGCAAACATGGATATGGTTGCTCTTTGCATGCCGAATCCTTCGATTTTTTATTGTTGGGAACTTTAAATTTATCGAAGATTCGGCATCTTTGAATCTAGACGTTCCGAAAAAATTTATTTTGGACAGTAGTGATCTTCAGCAGGAAGTTATTGAAAAAACTTTAATAACCTCAATGAAAAATGTTCCGACCAGTTCATGCTCAATGATGAAAGAGGGTTAGAAGGAAAAGTGTTTGTTTTATTCCTGAGTTTAATCCTCGTAATGAATCTGAAGAGGAGGCTGACGAGAGCCAGAAAATCAGAGAGATCGGACTCAGTATTAAAGTACTTGCCAGACGATACCTCTGAATTTATGAGGGTAGCTCTCGCATATCGAGCGATTGGAGGAGATCGCAGGTTAATGCAGGATAAATTCAGAGAAGCATTGAAATCTTTGCAAATCGACCTTCCTTAAGAACAACGGCGGGATGGGACTAAGAAATTTTGCGCAATTGCAAATTAGAAAAATTTTTGATGTTCCGGTAAATTGCAACGGCGAAGATGCTGCAGTTAATTCCGCAGACAATTAGTTCACGTCAGAGACGCTGTAGCTCAAGCGATTTGTTGAGGGGATAATCTGTTTCAGATAACAAAAAACCTCGCAACGCAATGATCTGCCTTGGGAGGTATCTGTTTTCTGCACCGAACATAATATTCGGGAGAAATGGCGCGCCAGGCAGGAGTCGAACCCACGACCACCTGGTTCGTAGCCAGGTACTCTATCCAGCTGAGCTACTGGCGCGCTGTTCGTTTAACAACGAGGTTTGGATTATACATAAAAAAATAATCTTTGCAAGTGGCTTCAATTTTTTTAAGTGCATCGCAGGGCGGGCGTTTGAAAAACCGTAAAATAATTATCTAACTCATTAAAAAGTCGGAAAAATCTGTTGACTTTTTTAAATATAAACGTATAATATATACGTTTATTAAATAAGACTGGGGGTTATCGATGAAGGCTGACGATTCGATCCTTGCGCTCATTCCCAAAGGATGCAGAGTTAATTGGAATGAAAAACAAAAACGGTTTTATGTCTTCAAATCTTCTTACTACTACAGCAAAGAAGCAAAACGTTCCAAAGAAAAAAGAGTGCAAGTAGGTACCGTCGTTGATGGAGTTTTTACCTACGCGAAAAGTTACCTGATGAGTCAAGAGCTCAAATCGTTGAAACGCGAGGCCGCGGAAACAAAAACAACTGTAGTAGAAAAGCCCCGTAAACTTGTTGATTCCGAAATAACAGACCTTCGTCAGAAGGGCAAGGTACAGTACCCTCTTGCCTATGTTTATTTGGCTGCTCTACTTTGCTCACTTTCCGGCCAGACCAATTGTGTTCAAATCGTAGACTATTGGAAAAATAACCGTCCTGCCCTCGAGTCAATCTTTGAAGACTTCCCAAAACAAGATATTTCTCATGACACGGTTCGCCGCCTTCTAATGCTTATTGATCCGGATCAGTTCCAAAGCTTCTATAGCAAACTGGGTAAGCCGCTCTTGCATAAATTTACCTCTAGGGTTGTTGCGGTTGACGGGCAGGCAGTTCGGGCCTCAAAAAACTCGACACAAAAGAACGGCAAGTACATTCTTACTTTCTACGATACGGATAATGGAATAGCTCTTGGACAAAAACTAATCGGAGAAAAACATAACGAAATAACCTACGCCGCCGACATGGTTGAAGGATTAGATTTAAGAGGCAGCATTGTCACGGCCGATGCTCTTCATACTCAAGAGAAATTTGCGGCAAAGCTGATTGAACAAGGCGCCGATTACTGCTTGGCCGTTAAACAGAACCAAAAAACTCTTTATTACGATATCCAGTTGTGCTTTGTCGATAGATTGGAAACTCGGACTTTAGAGATCGAGAAGATTGAACTGGGACACGGCCGAATAGAGACTCGTCGTATCTCGGTTTCACCGGGTAATACCCTAAAGGCAGATCATTTAAAGAAATGGATCGGCTTAGATGAAGGAACCATAATCAAGGCTACGACGGAGATTGTTGACAAAACAACCGGTCAAATTAGTTCCTTAGACAGGTATTTCATCTGTTCATTAAATTGGTTCAATACACACATTGCCGAACAATGCGCGAGGTCTGTACGGCGTCACTGGGGTATTGAAAATGATTTGCACTATGTCTTAGATGTAGATTTCTTTCAAGACAGAACTCAATGCAAGAACGCAAATTACCTACAAAATCGCACTCTTCTCCATAAATGGGCGCTAGGAGTAATTAGGCAGGCGCAGAAAGAGGAAGAAAACAACACGGGTAAAACAGCAAAGAGTGTTAAGCGATACATGGCACAATTCAATGCTCCCAGTATCGCTCTCGACGCTTTAACCAGGATTATTGGATAAAAGTTTCATGCGTACGCCCTGAGTGCGTTGAAAAATCTCTCACCGATCTAAGCATTTCAAGCGCCTGCTGAGAGGAATCAGACTATGATTTTGAAAACGGAGGAATTTATGGACAACAACATCTTATTTGGACGTACAGGTGCTGACGAAGGCTTCAAGGACGAAATTCTTCTGACAAACATGTCAAACCGTCACGGCTGCATCACCGGCGCAACAGGTACCGGTAAAACCGTTTCTCTTCAGGTGCTGGCTGAAGCATTCTCCAAGAAGGGCGTTCCGGTGTTCCTTGCCGATATCAAAGGCGATCTTTCTGGTATTGCCAGAGAGGCAGTCATTTCGGATAAGCTGCGGCAGCGGCTGGAAAAGCGCCATTTGGATGTACCCGTACCGGTCGCCTGCCCTGTAACCTTTTGGGATGTCTTCGGTGAGCAGGGCTTTCCGGTGCGAGCGACGATCAGCGATATGGGGCCCTTGCTCTTATCTCGTCTGCTGGGACTTAACGATACTCAGGAGGGCGTTTTAAACGCCGTATTTGCGATTGCTGACGACAACGGACTCCTTCTGCTGGACCTAAAAGATCTGCGCTCTATGCTTCAGTTCGTCGGGGAGAATGCGGCTCAGTTCAAAACCAAGTACGGCAATATCTCCGCCGCATCAATAGGAGCGATTCAAAGAGGCCTCCTGACTCTTGAAAAGCAGGGCGCTGATAAGTTCTTCGGCGAACCGATGCTTGATATCCACGACTTAATGCAGACAGTGGACGGTAAAGGAGTTGTGAATATTCTGGCAGCAGATAAGCTGATGCAATCTCCGAAGCTTTATGCAACATTCCTTTTGTGGATCCTAAGCGAACTTTACGAAAACCTGCCCGAGGTCGGAGATCTGGATAAACCGAAGTTGGTATTTTTCTTTGACGAAGCGCACATGCTCTTTAGTGATGCGCCTCAGGTGCTGACCGATAAGGTTGAACAGGTTGTTCGCCTGGTGCGTTCTAAGGGTGTAGGCGTCTTTTTTGTGACGCAGAGCCCTGCAGATATTCCCGAGAAGATCCTTGGTCAGTTGGGCAACCGTGTTCAGCATGCGCTGCGCGCATTTACACCTAGAGATCAAAAAGCGGTGAAAACTGTTGCGGAAACAATGAGGCCTAATCCAAATATCAACATTGCTCAGGCAATTCAGGAGTTGGGTGTGGGAGAAGCTTTGATAAGCTTTTTGGATGCTTCCGGCACACCGGGAATTACTCAGAGAGTTTGGGTAAATGCACCGGGAAGCCAGATCGGACCGATCACGCCGGAAGAACGAAAGGCTTTTATGGATACATCCATTGTGAAAGGGGTCTACGAGAACGCTGTTGATAGAGAAAGCGCGTTTGAAATATTAAGGGATCGAGGAACTCAGGCAGCTTCTACGGGCAGTACGGCGGCCTCGCCGACAAACGGAACCGGCGCTCCTGACAGCGCAGAAGGAAACGGTGTGACCGATGTCCTGCTCGGTAAGATGAAAGACATACTTCTTGGCTCAACCGGCCCCCGCGGAGGCCATAGAGAAGGAATACTTGAGAAGGTTGTTCGCCAAAGCGGTGAACGGATGCTTAGAGGTATTCTTGGTTCACTTTTGAAAAAGTAAGTCGCAAAACCGATGCACAGGCGGCCTTACATAGGCCGCTTAACTTTTATTCGTTTGAAAAGGACAGAGCCGAAGAGAGAGGCTTCGGCTTGAGCCCGGAAGGACTTCCGGGCCGCGGATTGGATTCTGTAGATACAAAAAAAGCAAGCATTAGGCTCGCAAAAAATTGGAGCGGGAGACGAGTCTCGAACTCGCGACCTCAACCTTGGCAAGGTTGCGCTCTACCAACTGAGCTACTCCCGCATTCATCGCTGATCAACAACGAAGACCGAATTGTACACTAATTTTTTGTTTTTGTGGAGCGGGAGACGAGTCTCGAACTCGCGACCTCAACCTTGGCAAGGTTGCGCTCTACCAACTGAGCTACTCCCGCATTCACTGGAGGCGCGAAGCGGAGTCGAACCGCTCTAAACGGATTTGCAATCCGCTGCATAGCCGCTTTGCTATCGCGCCAACAAAAATTATTGGAGCGGGAGACGAGTCTCGAACTCGCGACCTCAACCTTGGCAAGGTTGCGCTCTACCAACTGAGCTACTCCCGCGACAGGAGTTGAACTATACAGGTGGATTTCTATGTTGTCAAACGACACCCGCAAATTTTTTTGAATTTGCAGGAAAAGGAAGTAAAAGAATGTAGCAGACACTGCGAATCGCCCGAGTAATTAGGCAATATCTCACTTGTTTTGAGTGTATTTGTAATGAATATCAATCCAAAGTTATAAATCACTTCAAGTTAGTCTGAAAATTATATGGGAAAACATTAAGTTATATTCCATTTATTGTCTTTAAGAATTACTGCATAACAGAGAATTTTTTGCAATAATCTGAATATAGAGATGGAGTTTTAAAAATACTATGGCACTGAAGGTCTTTAATTTCGCCTGCGTTAACGGCCATACATTCGAAGCAATGGTCGGTAGTGAAGAAGACTTTGAAAAGCAGAAAAAGGCCGGCTTGTTTACCTGTCCTGTCTGCGGGTCTTCAGAGGTGAAGCGCGCCCTCTCTGCGCCGCACGTGAAAACTCAGGCCGCCGATGAAGTGAAAAACAGTGAGTCGTTGGATAGTCTCAGCGATCTTTTTAAGGCCATTCACAAAATCTTGGACGACAGCGAATATGTCGGAGATAAATTTGCTGACGAAGCGCTTGCTATTAAAAGAGGAGAGGCCGAGGAAAGAGTGATTTCCGGTACGGCCTCTCAGGAAGAAGTGGAGCAATTGAGAGAAGAGGGCGTTGACGTGCTTCAGGTTCCCGTCGTGCCCAAAAATAAAGTTAACTGATGTCTTGAAGTTGCTCGGATAAATCGAGCCATTTGGCTTCAAGTTCATCAATCTCGGCAGAAAGCTCTCCGTGCTTTTTCAGACAGACTGCAACTTCATCTTGGTTGCCCTGATAGAAATCTGTGTCCGCAAGCTTTGCATCAAGAGTTTTCTTTTCTGCAGAAAGCTTTTCGAGCTTCTTCTCAACTTTTTCAAGCTCTTTTTTAATGGGTCTGGACAGAGCCGCGATTCTTTGCCTTTCCTGCGCGTCGTTTCTGCGCTGTTCTTTACGGCTGACTACAGCTTTCTCTTCCGGTTTGCCGGCGTTCTTCTTCTCCTGTTTGTCACGCAGAACAAATTCCGCATAGTCATCCAGGTCGCCATGGAACTCCGTCAGCGCCCCGTCATGAACCAGCCACAGCTCGTCGCAGCAGGCGCGAAGCAAATGGCGGTCATGTGAAACCAAAAGCACAGCTCCGCCGTAGGAAGAGAGCGCTTCAGTGAGCGCGTCTCTCGTCGCCATGTCCAGGTGGTTTGTCGGTTCGTCAAAAACCAAAAGGTTCGGCTTTGACCAAGACAAAAGCGCAAGAGAAAGACGCGCTTTCTCGCCTCCGGACATCGGGCCGACCAGGGCCGTTGCCATCTCACCGGAAAACTTGAAGCCTCCGAGATAATCACGAAGCTCTTGTTCTCGTGTATTGGGCGGAGCGACGCGAGCTAAATGCTGAAGCGCGGTTTCATCATCCCGAAGATCGTCAAGCTGATGCTGCGCGAAATAGCCGATGATGAGGCCGTTGCCGTAGCGAATTTCACCGGAGAGCGGCTTGAGCGCGCCGATGAGCGTTTTAATGAGGGTTGATTTACCCGCACCGTTGACACCTAAGACTCCGATGCGAGCGCCTGCTGAAATCACACACTTAACGTTCGTCAGAATCTTTTTGTCGGGATATCCGCAGTCAAGCTCCTCTGCGTGAATCAGGTGCTGAGGAATCTTCTCCGGTTCACGAAAATGAAAGGACCACTGGTAGGTGGAATGAAGAGGAGCGACCTTCTTCAGTTTTTCAAGCATCTTGATGCGGGACTGAGCCTGCTTGGCTTTGGTCGCTTTGTAGCGGAATCGATCAATGTAGGCCTGCAGGTGAGAAGCCGTGGCTTCATAAGCCTTTGCCGCAGCTTGCTGAAGCTTGATTTTTTCAGCTCTTGCGAGCTCATACTGACTGAAATTTCCGGAATAACGATTGATGGTTCCGTCTTCAATAGCCCAGATTGTTCTGGAAACACTGTCAAGAAACTCTCGGTCATGCGAAATCACAATGACTGTCGAATGAATGTGCTTCAGAAAGTTCTCCAGCCAAATGACGGAATCGATATCCAAATGGTTGGTCGGTTCGTCAAGAAGCAGCAAATCCGAGGGTTTCATCAGCGCTCGAGCTAATGCCAGTCGGTTGCGCCATCCGCCCGAAAATTCGGAGACCTTTCTTTGGGAGTCAGACGGCTTAAAACCAAGACCGTAGAGAATCTCTTCGGCTTCAGCAACGACCGCGCCTTCATTAATTTCCGCAAGCTGAGAAAGTGCGGTCGCATAAGCGATGTCATCAGAAGACTCTTCCGCCTTCTTCAGAGCCGCTTTGGCTTCCATCAGCGGCTGATGACCTCCCAGGACAAACTGCAGAGCCTGAGAGTCAGTTTCTAAAATGCGCTGAGCGATATGACTGATTCGAATGGGAGCTGGCGCGAGGATGTCACCGTCCTCGGGCGAGAGCTCTGAGAGGATAGCGGCAAACAGCGTCGATTTTCCGGAGCCGTTTGGGCCGACCAAACCGACTCTTTCTCCGTCGGAAGCCGTTAAATTAACACCTTTGTAAAGGACTCTGACTCCGCGAGTCAGAGATAAATTCTGTAGTTTCAGCATTACGGAACTTGTTCTTTTTTAATGAGAAAGACTTGTTCGTCTCCTCCCGATGTTTTGATCCATTGCACGGGAAGATCAGGGAAGCGGGCTTTAAAGAAGTCCGAATTGTCCCCAAGCTCAACAATGAGGACGCCATTATCGCAGAGGTGCTCTTTGGCCTGATCCATGATCTTTTGGATGACATCCATTCCGTCTTCTCCCGCTTCAAGCGCAAGCGCGGGCTCGTGACAGTATTCGGCCGGCAGACTTTCCATCGCGCTCTGTGTCACATAGGGCGGGTTGGAAATAATGAGATCGTATTTGGCTCCCTGCAGCCCGCTGAATACATCGCTTTGCATCGGGAAGACGCGGTTTTCCAATCCATACTCTTCAATATTGATCTGAGCGACCTCCAAGGCGTCCGGGCTAATGTCTGCGGCGTCAACTTCGGCATTGGGAAAAAGATCGGCAAGCATGATGGCAAGACATCCGGAGCCGGTGCACAGATCCAAAACATGCTTGACATTGAGCGGATCTTCCACAATTCCTTCAAATCGATCTTCGATCATTTCGGCGATAAAGCTCCGTGGAATCAGTACGCGTTCATCCACGTAGAACCGGTAGCCGACTAACCACCATTCGTGGACAATGTAAGCGGTAGGCTCCAAATCATCACATCTTCTGGAGATGTTGTTCAGAAGCATCTCGCGCTCATTGCTCGTCAGAGAAGCGTCTAAAAACTTCTGTTCATACTCCAGCGGAATATGCAGCGAACGCAGCACAAGAAAAGACGCTTCCTGAAAGGGATCGTCATATCCGTGACTGAATGTGGCCTCAGACTCGAAAAGGCGGGTCGACGCATAGCGAATGAAATCGCGTATGGTGGTCAGCGAAGATGTTTTATCACTCATGAGTTTGGTCCAAAAATATATTTCTCAGTGTTTGATAGTAAATTTCCGCTAAATCGGAAATTTGAGAAAGTTCGACACGTTCGTCAATTTTATGGATTCTGTCGTTCGTGGGACCGAATTCAACTATATCCGGGCACCAATTTTTCACAAAACGTCCGTCGCTGGTTCCGCCGGAAGTCGACAGCACCGGCTCAATACCGGTAACGGCGGTAATCGCTTTAGAGAGTCTGCTGGTCAGGAATGTGCCCTGAGCAAAAAACGGTTCCGCGCTTTCCTGCCACGCGACGGAATAGTCAAGACCAAGTCCGCGGCAGATGGATTCGATCTTTTCTTCTAAAGATTTGGCCGTGTGCGCAGGGTTGTAGCGAATGTTAAACGTGATTTCGCAGACGGGCGGGACCACGTTGACCGCTCCCGTGCCCGCATGAATGTTGCTGATTTGGAACGACGTCGAAGGGAAAGGTTCGAAGCCTTCATCCCAAACTTCTGAAGAAAGACGGCTGATGAGCGGACCGGCCATATGAATCGGATTTTTAACTTTTTCCGGATAGGCGACATGCCCTTGGATACCCTTCAGGATCAGTTTTCCGTTGAGAGAGCCTCTTCGACCGTTTTTTATGGTGTCTCCGAGTTTTACCGAGCAGCTCGGCTCTCCCACGATGCAGCACATCGGTGCTTCTTCCGTCTTTATCAGCGCTTCAAGCGCGAATTTGGTTCCGTCACGCCCGTCACCTTCCTCGTCCGAGGTGATTAGAAAGGAGATGCTTCCGTTAAAGTTCGGATACTCTAGGACAAAGCGGCAGGCGGCAGCAGTAAATGCGGCGTCCGATGTTTTCATATCCTGCGCGCCGCGGCCGTACAGATATCCTTCGGATTCCGTCGGCTCAAAGGGCGGGAATTTCCAAGGGGCGCTTCCTGCAGGAACGACATCGACATGACCGCAAAACAAAATGGACGGCTGAGAAGCGCCGATTTTGGCCCAAAGGTTTTTCGTTTCGCCTCGGTTGATTTTTCGGCATTGGAAACCGGCATCCGTGAGCGCTTTTGTGAGAATGTCCAGGCAGCCGGCGTCAGACGGCGTGACCGAGGGGCATTGAATCAGAGATTTGGTTAAGGAGATGGCGTCGTAAGACATAAGTGTGCAGGTAAGCGAAAAGGCAGCCGAAGCTGCCTTTCGTTAATGAAAATTATGAACGCAGCAGTTCGTTGATGCTGGTCTTGGAGCGTGTCTTTTCGTCAACGCGTTTGACGATCACGGCGCAGTTCAGGTTGTACTTGCCGTCTTTAGAGGGAAGACCTCCCGGGACGACAACAGAGCCTGAGGGAACTCTGCCGCGGAAGATTTCACCGGTGGTGCGGTCGTAAATCTTCGTGCTTTGTCCGATGAAAACACCCATTGAAATAACAGAGTTGGCTTCCACGACGACGCCTTCAACAATTTCGCTGCGCGCGCCGATAAAGCAGTTGTCCTCAATGATGGTAGGACCGGCCTGAAGCGGCTCGAGAACGCCGCCGATGCCGACACCGCCGGAGAGGTGGCAGTTCTTGCCGACCTGAGCGCAGGAGCCTACGGTCGACCAGGTGTCAACCATGGTGTTTTCGCCGATGTGCGCGCCGATGTTGACAAAACTCGGCATCAGAACGACACCCGGTGCAATATAGGAGCCCTGGCGGACAACAGCTCCCGGAACACAGCGGATACCGGTTTTTGCCCAGTCGTCCGCGCTGAAGTCTTGGAAGCGAAGCGGGACCTTGTCGTAGAAACTCATGTCTCCTGCACGCATAATGCGGTTCGGATTAATTCTGAAACTGAGAAGAACCGCTTTTTTGATCCACTGATGAGTAACCCATTCGCCGTCGATTTTTTCGGCGACGCGGAGTTCTCCGGATTCAAGCTTGCGGATGACTTCATCGACCGAGTTGGTCACCTCGGGCGGAAGGTGCTCCGGCTTGAGTTCAAAAGCGTTTTCAATCATTTGCTGCAGCGCTAACATTTATCTTTCCTTTATTTAGGGTTAAATTCTGAAATTCTCCTTGCGGCTTCCTTAACCTCGGGAACAGTTGCGACAAGTGCGATACGGATGTAGCCGCGCCCCGGATTCAGGCCGCCGCAGTCCCGACTGAGGAAACTTCCGGGCAGAACCGTAATCGCCTTTTCTTCGTAGAGGCGTTTGGCGTACTCCTGATCATCGATCGGAGTTTTAGCCCAGAGATAAAAACTTGCATCCGGCATAGAAATTCCGAGTGTCTTAGACATCAGCGGAACCGCTGCCGCGAATTTTTCTTTATAAAGCCGTCTGCTTTCACGCACATGTTCTTCATCGTTCCATGCGGCAATGCTTGCCTGCTGAATCGGACCGCTCATTGCGCATCCGTGATAAGTGCGGTAAAGAAGGTAGGGTTTGATCAGAGCTGCGTCTCCGGCGACAAATCCCGTACGCATGCCCGGAATATTGGATCGTTTGGAGAGGCTCGAGAAGACAATCAGGCGCTCGAAATTATCGCGGCCAAGCAGCTTGGCAGCTTCAAGCGCACCCAGAGGCGGCCTTTCTTCATCAAAATAAATTTCGGAATAGCATTCATCGCTTCCGATCACAAAGCCGTATTTGTCGGAATAGCTGAAGAGTTTCTTCCAATCTTCTAAATTCAAAACCTTTCCGGTCGGATTGCTCGGACTGCAGACAAAAACCAGCTGAGTATTGCGAAGAACTTCTTCCGGGACTGAGTCAAGGTCCATCGCGAAGTTATTCTCAGCGGTCTGAGGACAGTAGTAAGGCGTTGCGCCGGCCATCAGAGACGCACCTTCATAAATCTGGTAGAAGGGGCAGGGGAGAATAACAAACGGACTTTTAGTGCGGTCGATATAGGCCTGTGTAAAAGAAAACAGGGCTTCGCGCGAACCGTTGGTCGGAAGAATCTGCGTCAGCGGGTCGGTCTTTACGCCATAGCGGCGGAAAATCCAATCAGAGATTGCAGTTCTGAGTTCAAGCGCGCCGGTCGTGGCGGGATACTTCTCAAAAAGCTTGGAACTGTCGAAAAGAGCCCGGATTACAGCTTCCGGCGCGGCGTGCTTAGGCTCGCCGATAGAAAGGGAAATATGTTCAATGCCGTCAGGCAGCTTCGAATCGGAGAGGAGCGCTCTAAGACGTGTAAAGGGATAAGGTTTTGTAAGCGATAGATCTGGATTCATTATTTTGTATTCCGAAATCAAACTTGATTTTTGATTTTATCAGCACGATTCCCAAAACACTCTTCCGTACACCATAAAAACCTGTGAATACAGGACGGATAGAAAAAAAGCCCGACTTGTGCCGAGCTTTTTTGAACTTCCTCACAGATTAGCCGCGGGTCGGATCGTTGGTTTCGAATTCAGGCAGTTCCACCGGAGCGACAGGTACCCAGCCCTCTTTGCGGTGTTCAACGACAACGGTTGTATAAATGCCGCCGCGGACCCACCATTTTGCTTTCAGACGCATGTAGCGCGGCTTCAGAGCCTCGACGAGATCGTCCAGAATTTTGTTGGTGATGGCTTCATGGAAGGCGCCTTCCTGACGATAGCTCCACATATAGAGCTTGAGCGCCTTCAGTTCAACGTTTTTCTGATCAGGAATGTAGTCAAG
>Ga0137297_11357_pt2 | contig 11925 bp, 9 predicted proteins | sample RamsorincwithD2O_FD_97191 | JGI IMG/M metagenome (GOLD analysis project Ga0137297, IMG submission 97191) | Mouse cecal microbial communities from Vienna, Austria - Mucin amended with D2O | ecosystem: Host-associated > Mammals > Digestive system > Large intestine > Cecum | place: Austria: Vienna... | reverse complement strand
AGGAGCGCAGAAAAGATCTGGCCAAGGATGTAAAGAAGAAAGGCGAGAGCACCAAGGTAGCTGTCCGCAATATCCGCCGCGATGCCAACGATACCTTCAAGAAGATGGAGAAGGCGGGGGAGCTTTCCGAGGACGACAGAAAGCTGGGTGAGGAAAAGATCCAGAAGATTACGGACAAGATGATCGAGAAGATCGACGCCGCCATCGAGACCAAAACCAAAGAGATTATGACAGTATAGTGAACACTTAGTGAACATGGTGTTACCGCTGCGAACACTTAGCAAACACAAAAAGGGGACAGGGGGAGACTCTTGTCCCATATTTATAGGATAAAGGGGACAGATTATGGAACAGTCACTGGAAGGAATGGTGATTCCCAGACACATAGCGCTGATTCTGGACGGAAACGGGCGCTGGGCAAAGAAGCGGGGCCTCCCCCGTCCGGCAGGACACAAGGAAGGCTGTGTCACAGTGGAGAAGACCGTGGAGCTGGCAGCCCGGATGGGAATCGAGTATCTGACAGTTTATGGATTTTCCACGGAGAACTGGAAACGGTCCACAGAAGAGGTCGGTGCCCTGATGCAGCTCTTCCGCTACTATATGGTACGGCTTTTAAAGGTGGCTTCTGCCAACAATGTGCGGGTACGCATGATCGGTGACCGGAGTCGGTTCGACAGGGATATCATTGACGGGATCGGGCGGCTGGAGAAGGAGACCAGGGAGAATACGGGTCTGACCTTTGTGATCGCGGTGAATTATGGCAGTCGTGACGAGATCACCCGCGCCATGAGAAAAATGGCCCAGGATGTGAAGGACGGACAGCTAAAGGCAGAGGCCATCACAGAGGAGACGGTTGCATCTTATCTGGATACGGCAGAGATTCCGGATCCGGAGCTTCTGATCAGAACCAGCGGGGAGCTGCGTCTTTCCAATTATCTCCTGTGGCAGCTGGCTTACACAGAGATCTATGTGACAGACTGTCTGTGGCCGGACTTTAACCGGGAGGAACTGGAGAAGGCTGTCATTGCCTACAACAACCGGGAGCGGAGATTCGGCGGAACCAGCTAAAGCGGAGCGGATAGGTCAGACAAGTCTGGGCATCCACTGCGCCGGCTGTGCAAAGCTGTTATGGCGGCCAGTCGGGCCAGGTAATGGAAGGAGGAGTCGCCTTTGTTCACAAAACGACTGATTAGCGGTATTATTCTTGTGATTCTTGCTATTATAATAGTGGGGAACGGAGGATTGCTGCTGTATGCTACCACAGCCCTGATCTCCCTGATCGGGCTCTTCGAGCTGTACCGTGTGATGAAGATCGAGAAAAAGCTTCTGGGGATCGTGGGCTATCTGACGACTATTTCCTACTATGGGATCATATGGTTTGACGGGCAGGAGTATGTGACTCTGATGGTGATCGCCGCCCTGATGGTACTTATGAGCCTATATGTGTTCACATTTCCCAGATACGAGACCGGTGAGGTGACGGTTGCATTTTTCGGTGTATTCTACGTGGCTGTGATGCTTTCCTACCTTTACCAGGTACGTGCCATGGGAGACGGGAAGTATCTGGTGTGGCTGATCTTCATAAGCTCCTGGGGATGTGATACCTGCGCCTACTGCACGGGAATGCTCTTTGGCAGACACAGGCTGGCTCCGGTTTTAAGTCCCAAGAAGTCCGTAGAGGGGGCTGTGGGCGGCACTTTAGGAGCGGCGCTTCTGGGCCTTGCCTATGCCTGCGTCTTTGGTGCAAGGATGTCAGAGCTGATGAATCCCAGGCTGGCTTGTGCGGTGGCCTGCGCCATAGCCGCGGTGATCTCCCAGATCGGGGATCTGGCTGCCTCTGCCATCAAACGGAATCATGATATCAAGGATTATGGAAACCTGATTCCCGGACATGGAGGGATTCTGGACCGGTTTGACAGTATGCTCTTTACAGCGCCGGCCATTTATTTTGCGATTACATTTCTTGGGCAGTTTGTGCATTAGAGTGTGTCTGAAAATTGCTTTCCGGTAGCTGTGCGTCACAGTTTGTGGGAGATTTGGCCCAAATGAACGCGGCGTAGTGGGCTACGTTAAGTGAATTTGGGCCACAAATATACCGCAAAGTGGGGCGTGCACACCGAAGGCGTCCCTTGTGGAGATAGCGGGAATGAATTTTCAGACACGCTCTAGAGGTAACGGAGGAAAAATAATGAAGAAAATTGCGATTCTTGGTTCCACAGGCTCCATTGGGACCCAGACGCTGCAGGTGGTGGATGAGCAGAAGGATATTCAGGTGACGGCTCTGGCCGCCGGAAGCAATATAAAACTTCTGGAGGAGCAGATCCGCAGATATCATCCGTCCCTGGTCTGTGTCTGGGATGAGAAGAAGGCCGGGGAGTTAAAGGTCCGGGTGGCAGATCTTGCCGTCCGGGTGACCTCAGGTTTGGAGGGACTTATGGAGGTGGCATCCGAACCACAGGCAGAGATCGTGGTGACAGCAGTGGTAGGGATGATCGGAATACGTCCTACGATAGCCGCCATGGAGGCGGGGAAGGACATTGCCCTTGCCAACAAGGAGACTCTGGTGACGGCGGGACATATTATCATGCCCATGGCAAGGGAGAAGGGAGTGCGGATCCTTCCGGTGGACAGTGAGCACAGTGCGATCTTTCAGTGTCTCAATGGGGAGCCGGGGCGGGCGGCCCACAAGATTCTTCTGACGGCTTCCGGCGGTCCCTTCCGGGGATGGACCCGGCAGCAGCTTGCCGGAGTACGTCTGGAGGATGCCTTAAAGCATCCCAACTGGTCTATGGGAAGGAAGATCACCATTGATTCCTCCACCATGGTCAACAAAGGTCTGGAGGTTATGGAGGCCCGGTGGCTTTTTGATGTATCCATGGACCAGGTGCAGGTGGTTGTCCAGCCCCAGAGTGTGATCCACTCTATGGTAGAGTTTGAAGATGGGGCTGTTATGGCCCAACTGGGTACTCCGGATATGAAGCTTCCCATCCAGTACGCACTTTATTATCCCCAGCGGAGATATCTGTCCGGGGAGCGGCTGGATTTTGCAAAACTGGGAAGCATTACCTTTGAGGACCCTGACCCGGAGGTATTCAGGGGCCTGAAGCTGGCCTATGATGCAGGACGGACGGGCGGATCGCTTCCAACCGTGTACAATGCGGCTAACGAGTATGCGGTGGGACGGTTTTTGAACAGGGAAATTTCTTATTTGACGATTGTTGCGATTCTTTCATTATAAGTTAGTGTGTTCATTTGTTATTATATTCCTCTAAAAACGATTCAATCGATCTATAGTTTTGTTCATTCATAAATTGCACTTTTTTTATCTCATTTTTATATGTTGCATTTGTTGACACATTTTGATGATGCAATACATTTATAGATGGATTATATACTTCCTTGAACCCATATTTTTGGGCTTCATAGTCCAATATTTCCATCTCATAATAAAAAAAAGTTTTGGGAAAGAACGCTTCAACTCTCTTATCCATATATGATTTTGAGAATATCACGCATGATCCATGAAGTGGTACATCGTAATACTTTTTCTTATAATCCACACCCGATGCATTACGTCTTGCTTCGTCCTTCACTTTTTTGAGAAATGGTATTTTCTTTAAATAGCAACGGATGGGTACGATAAATTTACTTCTCACCCTTTTTTGGTAAGTAGCCTTTAGCTTCGTTGCATCTTCAATGGTTGTTCTCTTAATAGTTTTTGGACTCTGATGCACTTTGTAAGTTGTTGAGTATATATCAGGGCCTAAAATGTCAAAACAATCCTGGTGATATATCTCCTCTACCTTTGTTTCAAAATCTGGCTGTGTAATCTCGATATCATTATTCATGACCACATAAAAATCAGGATTATATTTCTCTTTTGCAAACTTACACCCAACATTATTTCCTCTAGCGAAACCATTATTCTTATCATATAGTATTATATCTATATCTTCGCAACCTTTATATTTCTCCTGCAATCTTCTACCAGATCCATTAGGTGAGTTATTGTCTACTATAACTATTTTGTGATTTCCATCTATTCTCTTTAACTTATTAACACAGTTTATAGTTTCTTCTTCTACTTGATAATGTAAAATGATATAGCAAAACATACTTAACTATACTCTCCCACTCAAATGTGATTTTGTTCGTTTGTTTTCTTCGGGTTCATAGTCAGCATAGTTATCTCCAAACAAACGTTTTAAATATAAATCATACCTTTCAGGAACATCCGCTTCTAAATCTCGGAATTTAGCCTTTGTTCCAGTTCCCCACCATGTAGAAGGCATTATTTCCTTTTTCAACTTGTCACTTGAAAGCATTCCGCTATATGCAGTTTTTAAATATGGATATCTTGAATATAACTTGTCTAACTTTCTATAGATATCATCTTGTTTATATAGGTGGTGTATTTTAGTCGAATATAGCAGCTTCAATAATTTATCTTTTTTTTCTCCGTGCATACTCACTGTATCATGTGCATCTATTGTCCAAAGACTTGCAAGAATTCTAAGTATATACGCCTTAATGATATGAATTGTTAATGATATCCTATTGTCTGGCATACCATCAATTGGCAAAACATCAATAAGGACTAGCCCTCTTTCGTTATTCTTCGGCAGTCCTTTTTTTTCTCTTTCAGAGTCTTTCAATACAATTCTCGGAAAATAACAATGAGCGTTTTTAACATTCTGATATGATACAAACAATAAATTATCAGCGAATTCAAAGGGCATTACTTCAATTAATTTATTATAGTCCTTCCTGGGCAAAGCAATGTCGATATCGTCATCCCATGGAACAAAATCATGGTATTTTATTGCGCCTAACGCACTTCCACCTCGAAGGAAAAACTGTAGTTCGTTTTTTTTGCATATATCAGCTATAATACACAAAGCATGATATTCCTCATTCTGTACTTCTTGTATAATCGGCATTCTGTACCCTCACATTCACATCATCATACCCGTTTGAAAAATCTTGAAGTCTCACCCAATTATTAGGATAACTATTGCAATACATATTAATAAAACATCATTCGTTTTTAATGAAATCCATCGGTAACTTGATTTGTCAATTCTTCTTATCTGGAACTACCTTGTCCATACCCTTTTATACTCCTCACCAATAAAAGCCCAGCTATAAGCGTTCTTAATTCGTTCTTTGGCTTTAAGCCCGAATTCGGTACGCTGCTCACTACTCATCCCATCGGCCTTATCAATCAACTTCGCCAGCTCTCCATCCGAGCATCCCCAATACAAAGCAGCATCCTGAGCAACCTCACGGTTAAAGCCAACATCAATCAAAAGATTAAGCTCTGTACTCCCAAGAGCCTCAAGAAGGCTCGGATTGGTTCCACCAACCGTGTGGCCATGGAAGTTCCCATAAGCGTTCTCGCGTATTTTCTTTAAGAGCTGGCTATCATACACAGTGCCAACAAATTTTATTCTGCTGTCAGCCTTCCAGTGCAGCTTGTTTTCAAGCTCCTCAAGCAAAACGTCATTCTTCGTTGTAATAATCACAAAGTCACAAGAAGAGTGAGACTTCATAAACTCCCGGATCATAATTTCAAAGCTGTTCTCAGGAACGAACCGACCACAGCACATGTAGTAATTATTCTTCTTCAGTCCATGCTCATTCATCCAATCTACGAACTTAGGATCATCATCGGCCAGTTCACTCTTCTTCACATCCGCACCGTAGGCGATATATGTAGTTTTTGGAGAATATGTGGCATACTCTGTTTTAATGTACTCCTCAATATTTACAGAGTCGCATACAAGCAAATCCGCATGTTTAACCATCAGCTTCTCTGAGGACTTCCAATACTTTCTGATCGGCCCGGACCACTTAGCCCTCTTCCACTCATGACCATCAGGGTTCACAAATACTTTTGTCCCAAGCCTATGGGCTCTCCGCACCAACCCTCCGAAGAACGGTCCAATTCGGCATGCAAGAACGTAAATAATGGCGTCTGGGATATGATGGTCAGATATATACTGAAAACACCAGCGAAAGGCTTTCACATCATATGCAATGGCCTGCGCCGCTCCAATCTGAGGGACATCCAGCTTGGCCACATTGGCGTTGTGATATTTAAAGGTACGTACTACGCCCTTCTCATCCTTCTTTATCTTTTCAACGCCCTGGAGTTTCTTCTCATCCATCGCCCCATTGCCGTTTGCCTTTGTAACGATGTAGTACTGGATATCGGTATCCCTCTCATGCACCTCAGTCAGTTTATCCAGGAACGTCTCATATCCACCATACTGGCCGATACACTTGGCACCGATAATAAAAACATGCCGCGCGGAAGCCTCGCCTCTTCTATTCTCAGCCACAATCTGGCCTCCCTCTATTTTTTATATTAATCTTCGTGTGTTCATCAAGCCACCAGACTCGCCACTCCAGATTATTTATCAATCTGACAGAACTTCCAATTTCCCTACCCCTGCTCCCTAACCACTTCCTCCGCATACCTCCCCAGACTGTTCTTCAGATCCTTAGGCTTGCACACCTTTTCAATCCCCGCCATAATCCTGTATTTATCAAAAATATTAATCACCATCTTCATGGAAAGCGGTTTCCCAAGCTTGGAGAGGAACATCCGGTTATGGTACAGTCCTCCATGTTCAAAATACACATGCTCGGACAGCCATTCCTCCATCTGCCTTTGCAGCGCCCGTGAAAAGATATATTCCGTCCGGTCTTTTTCCCGCTTCCGGCGGATGGTCAGGGTAGCGGTTTTCCGGTTATAATCTGGCACCTCCAGCCGCAAGAGCTCGCTGATCTCCAGCCCATGGTAGAATAAAAGCTCCATCATCACCTGGTCCCTCAGGCAGACCCGCCTGCGGAAATCGCTGTCCAGTTCCTCATACTCATGGTCAATAGCCCGGAAGAAGGCTTCTACTTCTTTCTTGGTCAGCAGTGTGTCTACAGAGGCTTCCCTGGGCTGGGGGACCGGATGCAGGGGACGGCTCCTCTCTAAAACTCCCTGGGACACCAGGTAAGTCAGATAATAGCCGAATACCCGCTGCTTCCGGTAGAGCGTAGAGTAGCGCAATCCCTTTTCCCTGGAAAGATAAGCAAGATAAGCTTCCATCTGATCCTCCCAGCCGACCTTTTCCTTTGCTTTATGCTTAAGCTTACCCGCCTCATTATCTGATCCTTGTTCTGACGCCCCGGCTGCTTCTGGTCTCTCTGCATCGTTTTTCACTGCATCATTTTTCTCCGCATCATTTTTCTCTGCCTCCGGTTTTATCGTGATTCCGATTGCAGTCTCTGTCCCATCTATCGCCTTTTCAGTTCCCACTGCATCCTCCAGCCACACCAAAAACCTCTCCAGATCCATCCGGTACGCCCTGGCGGTCCGCTCGTCCAGCCCCCGGCTGATTACCTGGTTCTGGATGAAATCCTCTATTCTGTTTGGATAGTTTCTGTCAGGTTCCATATACAGACCACCTCCATCGCTTTAAAAACGTAACAGTTCTGGCGAGTCATCTTCTTGCCCCCGAAAAGCACCGGGGGCGAGAAGCGACTGGCGCCAGCCTCTGTCTGACCCATTTTTTTCGCAGATTACCATAATCTGCGAAAAAACAGCAGCATTGCCAGCAATTACCTGGATTTTTCAATCCGTCTGACCATGAATCTGACCATAAAACCCAGAAAGACGATCCATATGTCTGCGCTTCGTGTCCATAGAAGGATGCACATACCGGTTCAGGGTGATCTTTACATCCGAATGCCCCAGAATCTCACTGAGACTTTTTACATCTGCTCCGCCCTCAATACAGTTGGTAGCAAAGGTATGGCGGAGAATATGGAAATTCCGGTCCGGGAGACCTGCCCTTTTCAGAATCTTTTTAAAACGGTACTGCATGGTCCGGGGATCCAGGGGCTTGTCCCCGCCAAATATGTACTCTTTGTCCCCTGGAATCCTAAGCAGCTCCAGAACCGGATCTGACAAGGGAATCTCCCGTCTGGAATACTCACTTTTCGGATCCACCTCCAGCAGCAAAGTCCGGGACTTCTGCCCATCCACCATGAGCCTCTGTACGGTACGGTTTACCATAACCAGACGGTTTTCAAAATCAACATCTGTCCATTTCAACGCGCACAGTTCTCCCAGCCGGAGACCGGTATGGAGACATAAGGATACAGCCGTCCGAAACGGTTCCTGCTCCTGATACAATGCTGCCAGCAGCTTCGTCTGTTCTTTTTTTGCCAGTACTCCTACTGGCTTGCTTCTGGTGCCGGCGGAAGGCCGTTTCAGATTGGGGAGTTCTATAAAGTATTGTCTGGATGCATATTTCAGAATCTGGTTCATGACACAGTAGATGCTTTTGCTCATGCTTTCTGTGAGACCCTCTGGAAACTGTTCCCGGATCCGTTTGTCTGTAATTGCGGATATTTCCGTGTCCGGAAACATTTTCCAAAGATAATTTTCAAAGATAAGTTTGTACTTTTCGTATGTGGAGGGCTTCCGGGTGTTTCTGATCTCGTTGAGCCACTCCTCTGCCACATAGGAAAAAATCAGAATCAGCTCCCCCTCCTCACAAGATGGCGGGGGCAGCTGGCTTAGATGTCCCGGTAAGGGGGGCTGATTTCCCTTCCCATGCCGGTGCTTTACCTTGTATAGCTTCTCCTGGACCTCCTCGTAGGTCCTGCCATAAACAGAATGGTATTGCTTCTTTCCATCTTCCTTGCTGTACACCGGATAACGTCCTTCCCAGCGTCCATCCTTCCGTTTCCGGATATTCTCTCCGTGTCTTGCCATAGCAGTATCCTCTTTTCCTTAGAATTTTGGTCATGGACAAGCAGATGAAAAGCCGTTTGCATAACCCCCCATAAGCAGACCGGAACCCTGATCGTTCAAGGCTGTATGAATGATTCCGGCTTCCAATCATCTGACCACAAATCTGACCATAAAATCCATCATAACATCCATTTTTATCCTCCTTTTCCCCGGATTTACAAAAAATCATAAAAATTTAAGTAGTAATTTTCCTCAACATGTGGTAGAATTACGTCGATGTGAACAGAAATATCAGATTAGACGATAGATTAGCTGCGTTTTTTCTTTTCGCAGATTATGGTAATCCACGAAAAAAGCAGGAGCATCAGGATGTGTTATATACATCCTGATACTCCTGCTTTTCTCATGCAAAATCAAACAGAGACAACTGATTACTCTCCGGCAAATCTCCCAAAAGTCCCATATCTGCCATAAGGTCACACAGAGTTTTGCTGATCTTGGAGCGGTTGCGGAAATCTTCCTGTGAAAGGAAGGGGCCTTCCGCCGCTGCCGCTGCCACTCCTTCCGCCGCCTTGTCTCCCATTCCGTCGATGCTGCTTAGTGACGGCATCAGCTTTCCGTCGATTATCTGGAAGTGGTTTGCCTGGGCCCGGTAGATATCCAGGGGCATGAACTCATAGCCTCTTGCATACATTTCCTGGACGATCCGCATGTCCCGCAGGGTGTCCTGCTCCTTCTTGGACAAGGTATCCATCCGCTTCCGGTAATCTGCCAGATGGAATTCCAGCTTATCCCGCCCCTGGCACATAAGCTCATAGGAAAAGCCGCTGGCCCGGATGCTGAAGAAAGCAGCGTAGTAGGCTAAGGGATAGAACACCTTACAGTAGGCCACCCGCCAGGCCATCATCACATAGGCGGCCGCATGGGCCTTGGGGAACATGTACTTAATCTTCAGACAAGACTCGATGTACCATTCTGGTACCTCATGCTTTCGCATCTCGGCCATCCATTCGTCTTTCAGCCCTTTCCCTTTTCGCACACTTTCCATAATGGTAAAGGAGAGACCCTCCTCCAGCCCCATCTGGATCAGATAGACCATGATATCGTCACGGCAGCAGATGGCTGTCTGGATGGTGGCCTGACCACTTAAGATCAGATCCTTGGCATTGCCCAGCCACACGTCCGTGCCGTGGGCCAGTCCCGCGATCCGCACCAGGTCAGAGAAATATTTCGGCTGGGCATCCAGAAGCATCTGCATGGCGAAATCCGTGCCAACCTCCGGAACCCCCAGGGCCCCCAGCTGGCACCCGCCGATCTCATCCGGGGTGACACCCAGGGCACTGGTATTCTGGAACAGGGACATTACCTCCGGAGAATCCAGGGGAATATCCTTTACCGGATCCAGCCCTGTCAGATCCTGGAGCATACGGATCATGGTAGGATCATCGTGTCCCAGAATATCAAGCTTTAACAGGTTATGGTCAATAGAATGATAGTCAAAATGGGTGGTCACTGTCTTGGTAGTCATATCGTTGGCCGGACGCTGGACCGGGGTGAAGGAGTAGATCTCCTCCCCGATGGGCAGCACCACGATTCCCCCGGGATGCTGTCCCGTAGTTCGGCGCACTCCCACACAGCCCTGGACGATCCGGTCGATCTCACAGTTCCGCTTGTGGACTCCCCGCTCCTCGTAATACCGCTTTACAAAGCCGAATGCGGTCTTGTCCGCCAGGGTGCCGATGGTTCCGGCCCGGTAGGTCTGGCCCTTGCCGAAGATCACCTCCGTATAGTCATGGGCCTTGCTCTGGTATTCACCGGAAAAGTTCAAGTCAATATCCGGCTCCTTGTCCCCCTTGAACCCCAGAAATGTCTCAAAGGGAATGTCGAAGCCTGCCTTGGTCATGGGCTTGCCGCACTCCGGACAGAACCGGTCCGGCATATCGCACCCGGCCATGCCGCCGAACTTCTTCACTTCCTCCGAGTCAAAATCATAGAAATGACAGCCTGGACAGTAATAATGGGGACTTAAAGGATTCACCTCTGTGATACCGGACATGGTAGCCACAAAGGAGGAGCCTACAGATCCCCGGGATCCTACCAGGTATCCGTCCTCATTGGACTTCCACACCAGCTTCTGGGCAATGATATACATCACCGCAAATCCGTTGGAGATGATGGAGTTCAGCTCCCGTTCCAGCCGTTCCACCACAATCTCCGGCAGATTCTCCCCGTACATGTCATGGGCACAGTCGTAGCAGATCTTCCGCAGGGTCTCATCGGAATTCTCAATCACCGGCGGACATTTATCCGGACGCACCGGCGCGATGGGCTCACACATATCCGCCACCAGGCGGGTATTGGTAACCACCACCTCCTGGGCCTTGTCCGGCCCCAGATACTCAAACTCCTTTAACATTTCCTCCGTAGTCCGAAGATACAGAGGCGCCTGGTCGTCCGCATCAGAGAAGCCCTGGCCTGCCATAAGGATCCGCCGGTAGACCTCATCCTCCGGGTTCAGAAAATGCACATCGCAGGTGGCACACACCGGCTTGCCCAACTCCTCCCCCATCTGGACGATCCGGCGGTTCAGGTCCTTTAGATCCTCCCAGGATTTCACCGTACTCTTCTCATCCCGGAGCATGAAGCCATTGTTCCCCAGAGGCTGGATCTCCAGAAAATCGTAAAAGCTGGCGATCTTCATCAGGCTGTCCCAGGGCTGCCCCCGCAGCATGGCCTGGTACAGTTCCCCGGCCTCGCAGGCGGAACCGATGATCAGCCCCTCCCGGTACTTGTTCAGAAGGGTCTTGGGAATCCTGGGCCGCTTAGCGAAATAATCAATGTGGGACCAGGACACCAGACGGTACAGATTGATCCGTCCCACCTCATTTTTCGCCAGAAGGATCACATGGTAGGTTGGCATCTTCTTGATGGTGTCCGGGGACAAGGCGCTCATGGAATTTAACTGGTCCAGATTCTCCACCCCCCGCTCCCGCAGCATGGCCACAAATCTGGCAAAGATCTCTGCCGTGGCCCCCGCGTCATCCACGGCCCGGTGATGGTTCTCCAGGGATATCTTCAGTGCCTTGGCCACCGTATCCAGCTTAAAACGGCTTAACTGGGGCAGAAGCTGGCGGGCAATGGCCACCGTATCCAGCACTGTGGGATGA
>Ga0137297_11258_pt1 | contig 11960 bp, 10 predicted proteins | sample RamsorincwithD2O_FD_97191 | JGI IMG/M metagenome (GOLD analysis project Ga0137297, IMG submission 97191) | Mouse cecal microbial communities from Vienna, Austria - Mucin amended with D2O | ecosystem: Host-associated > Mammals > Digestive system > Large intestine > Cecum | place: Austria: Vienna... | reverse complement strand
CGGCTTTTCCATATGGGAAAAAGGTGATAGAGCTGGCAATGGAAGGTAAGGTGGATGCTACAGTAACGAATGCCCTGAACAAGGATCATATCAACCTAGCTGGACATCATTATTCCGGACATACAGAGATTTATGCCCACTATACCGGAACAGAACATTATACAATGATGCTTGCCCATGAGGAACTTAGGGTGGTTCATGTATCCACTCATGTATCCCTGAGTGAAGCGTGCAGGCGAGTGAAGAAAGACAGAGTCCTGGAAGTAATCCGAATAGCAGATGCGGGTTGCCGGGCATTGGGAATCGAGAAACCAAAGATCGGTGTGGCAGGGCTGAATCCCCACTGCGGGGAGAACGGAATGTTTGGCCGGGAAGAGATTGAAGAAATACAGCCGGCGATAGATGAAGCAATAGCGGAAGGCATATGCATTCCAGAGGGAAAATCTACTCCACCGGATACTGTTTTTTCCAAAGCATTGGGTGGCTGGTATGATATTGTGGTAGTAATGTACCATGATCAGGGACATATCCCACTGAAGGTAAAAGGATTCGTTTACAATAAGGAATTGAAGAAATGGGATGCGGTAGCAGGGATTAATGTAACATTAGGTCTTCCCATTATAAGAGCTTCTGTGGATCATGGGACAGGGGAAGGTCATGCCGGCGATGGAAGTGCCAATGAATTAAGCCTTGTAAATGCGATTGACTATGCGATCCGCATGGCCAAATCTGGGAGAATATAGAGGAGTTGCCTTGGAGAGCTTTGTAAATCTCCATAAGGCATCACAAGATGCTCGTGATATCTGGATATGCCAGATCGCTCATGGGCCTACCCTAAAATGATTCTGGTATGGACATAAGGCCTATACTTGATCATATGTAAGTTATCAAAAAGTATAAGGAGGATGAAAAGTAATGAAGAGACGGAAAATTTTATCTATTTTTCTGGCGCTCGCGATGACAATGGCATCTTTGACCGGTTGTGGTTCAGGGAGCGAAGATACGGGCTCAGGAAACGACACCGGTACAGCACAAAACACTCCGGCAGAAGAAACAAATGTAGCCGATGTGTCAGAAGATGTCGAAGAAGAGGGTGAAACTTCTGCATCTGCAGAAGGAAGCGAAGTAGCTGATGGCTATGTGGGAGAGGGCGGATCCTATAGTATGTATCTGCGCGCTACTTTCATTGATTGGATCAACGATCTGGAATGGTATAAAGAAGCGGAAAAGAGAACTGGTGTCACCGTGGAATATCAAAAAGGAAGCGACTCAGAAGAGGACGTGTATTCAGAGATTGATCAGCTTGTATTGAGCGGTACTCTGACAGACTGTACCATGTGCAGACAGGCTCAGGCGAATGTATATGGCGCCCAGGGGGCGTTTTATGATCTGAAACCCCTGATCGAACAATATGCACCTCATATTCAGGCTTACCTGGATTCCAATCCGGATTATACATCTCTGGTGACCAATAGCGATGGTTCTATCTATGGACTGTTGGTGGAAGATGCCTTAAAGAGTAGTTTTATTTTCTATCGTCAGGATCATTTTGACAAGGCAGGCATAGATGTGACTTCTGTTAAGACTATAGAAGACTTTACAGATGCTCTCCGGAAACTGAAAGAATATTATAGCGATGTACCTAACTACTATCCTCTGCAGGGACGTGAAGCCGTGATCCGTTTCCAGTCGTTCTTCAATGCTGCAAACAGTATTTCGGCGGAAGCATCCCATGGTTTCTACTTCAACAATGTGGATGTTGGCTATGACATCCATGCGGACGGAGCCTATAATATGGTGGAGACTATGAAGACCTGGTATGATGAAGGTCTGATCAATCCCGAATGGGTGGCGGGCGCATTCTCCGAGGGTGACTGGGAAGCTGCTATGTGGGAAGGAAGAGGTTCTGTGAGCTTTGACTTTTACACCAGACCGGCAGCATTCAACCTGGAGGGAAAGAACTATGATCCCGATTACAATATGGCAGTCATGGATTACCTGGTAGATGGGAATGGTAATCCTCTGAAGGTTCAGACACCACCTAAATACAATCAGAGAAGAGCTACGGTTATCAATGCGCAGGCTTCTGAAGAAACAGCTAAGACGATCATTCAGTATATTGATTATTTCTATAGTGAAGAAGGACAGACCTTGGCGAACTGGGGGGTAGAAGATGTAAGCTATGAAAAGACTGCAGACGGAAATAAATATCTAATCAGCTATGATGATGAGTTGGCAAAACCCGACGGCGAGATGGAGTGGAGTTTCCTGAGCGATCGTTATACGGTATGTAAACCTATGGACTCCACCGCATTTTTCTCCTTTAACGCAGATATGGTAAGGGATGCGGCACTGAAGCTATTTACGGATGATTATCTTCAGTATGGAGTAAATATTATTTATACTGACGAACAGTCCGAAGAACTGACTTCAATCATCGCTTCCTTAAAGGAGAGCTGCGATGCAGGCATTATTTCTTTCATCATGGGAAGGACAGAACTAAATGAAGAAAACTGGCAGGCATTCCTGGATGAGATGGATGCGGCAGGCTATACTAGAATGGAAGAGATCCAGCTGGAAGCCTATAAAAATACCTATGGAAATTAAATCTGTGATGTTTTAAATAAAGAAACCAGGTCCGGACTTTGTTTGGACCTGGTAATAAAGGAGGTATGTATATGGCAGGTAAAAAAATACTGGCAGCCCATAACCCGCAGCCGAAAAGGCCGCTGGTGGAACGGATTAAGAAGGATTTGAAGAAAAACTACCTTCTTTACCTGCTGTTGCTGCCTGGTATCTTTATTTTAATCTGCTTTAAATTGGGTCCGGTAGGGGCTATGGTAATCGCCTTCCAGAAGTTCAGCGCTTTTAAGGGAATCTCCGGGAGTGAATGGGTGGGATTGGATCAGTTTGTCAAGATTTGTCAGGATCCTTATATGTTAAAGCTGGTAAAGAATACAGTTATTCTGGCGGTTCTTTCTATTGTGGTTGTTTTTCCTTTTCCGATCATCTTCTCATTGTTTCTAAATGAAATAAGGATAAAAAAGATTCGTCATACAGTGCAGTCTTTGAGTTTTCTTCCCTATTTTATCTCCTCCGCAGTTATGGTGAGTATTCTATATACACTGGTATCGCCCTCTTATGGGATGGTGAATAAGATCATTGAATTCTTTGGAGGGGAGTCAATTTTTTTTATGGCGGAACCCGGATGGTTTCGGCCGCTTTATATTATCCTTCAGATATGGCAGACCTTTGGATACTCAACAGTAATCTATATTGCGGCGATGATGGCCATTGACACGGAACAATATGAAGCCGCTGATATGGATGGAGCAAGCAGATGGCAGAAAATGTGGTACATTACGTTGCCTTCCATTTCCAGTTCTGTGGTGGTAATGCTGATCATCAGCATTGGCAATATCTTTTCTGTGGATCTGGACAGGATTCTATTAATGTATAATTCTAGTGTCTATGAGACAGCGGATGTAATACAGACTTATGTATACCGTATCGCATTCCAGTCCACTGGCTTTCCGGACTACAGTTATGGTACAGCTGTGAATATGTTGAAATCAATTATTGCGTTTGTCCTGGTTATTGTGGCTAACAAGCTGGTCTCCAGGTATTCAGAGACAAGGCTGTTTTAGGAGGGAGGAAACGGATGAAAAAGAAAAAAATAGATCTTTTTGAGATCGTTAATGATACGATTTTGTGTCTGATCGCATTTATCTGCATCTATCCCTTTCTGTATGAGGTCTTCATTGCAATCAGTGATGGTAGATATTTGGCGGCGGGACAGGTGACATTCCTTCCTAAAGGAATTAATCTGGAGGTTTTCAAGTATGTGCTGTCTAATCCCAAACTAGACATAGTCGTAGGAATGAAGAATTCATTCATATATACTGTTTTTGGTACGTTGGCCGGGATTTTGACTACGTATATTACCGCTTTTGCCCTTTCCAGACCGCAAATCAAGTCCAGGTACATCCTGATGGGAATTTTTACCATGACATGGGTATTTGAGGCTGGTATTATTCCCACTTATATCGTATATAACAAGTTTGGCTTTATCGATAATCCGCTGGTAATGATTATTCCCGGAGCTATTAACACTCAATATTTGATTATCTGTAAGACCTACCTGGAAGGGTTGCCCTATGAACTGGAGGAGGCAGCCACAGTGGACGGGGCTAACCAGTTTAGAATTCTTTGGAGCGTCTATCTTCCGATCTCTAAGCCGATTGTGGCTACGATAGGAACCTTTTATGCGGTGAATATCTGGAACCAGTATCTGCTGCCACAGATATATTTGAAGACCCCTGCATATAAAGTGATACAACAGGTGCTGCAGTCAGTGGTTATTTCTTCCACCAGTGCGGGAGAGACAATGCAGACGGTCATTCGGGATGGAGTATCGATTAACCAATATAATATGAGAGCAGCAGCAGTCGTGATTGCAATGGCTCCAATTATTTGTGTTTATCCATTTGTGCAGAAGTATTTTAAATCGGGAATACTGATAGGGTCTGTGAAAGGCTGAGAGAGCTATCTGCAGGTAGCGGAAGGAGAGAAATATGGCGAGAGAATACAGGAAACTGGAAACTATGAAAGAAGATGGAACTTTGTATCAAAATGAGCTTTTGGGAACGGTAGAGAGTCTTATCCCCAATCCTTATAACAGTTGTCATGCAGCAGATTTGTTACAATTACCGGACGGGGACATGCTTTGCTGCTGGTTTGCGGGATCTGATGAGGGAAACGCAGATATCAGTATTGCGGTTTCCAGGCTTAAAGCGGGAGAGAGTCAATGGAGCGTTCCCGTGATCGTATCTGACGACAAGGAGCGATCCGAGCAGAATCCATCTCTTTTCCTGACACCGGAAGGGGAAGTATGGCTTATATATACGGTACAGATAGCACGTGCTGCTATGCCAGAGAGGAGTAATTTGCAGAGTACGGCAGAGATACGCAGGAAGATTTCCCGGGACAGCGGATACACATGGGGGAAGACGGAAACCATATTTGACAGGGAAGGGTCTTTCTGCAGACAGAAAATCCAAGTGCTCAGTAATGGGAGATGGGTATTTGGAAACTGGATATGTTTTGACGATGATACTCACTATGGAAGCGATATCACAGTAGTACAGATATCTGACGACAAGGGAAAGACCTGGAGAGGAGTGGAAATCCCTGGGAGCAGAGGGAGGGTACATGCCAATTTGATCGAGATGGAACCGGGAAAACTGATTGCCCTGTTCCGAAGCCGCTCGGCGGACAATATTTATATTGCTTATTCACAGGACTGGGGAGATACCTGGACCGAACCGGTACGCACAGTATTGCCCAACAATAATTCCAGTATTTCCGCTATCAAATTGCAATCCGGCGCCCTAGCGGTGGTCTACAATCCGGTTCGTGCAAACGATGATCCCAATATCACTGTGTGGCCCCGGTTGCGGTGCCCTGTTGCCGTTGCGATTTCTGACGACGGTGGAAGAACATGGCCGGTTATCAGACTGGTGGAGCCGGGAGACGGCTTCCTGGGCGAGAACAATTCGGTGAACAATCGTAGATACGAATATCCAGTGATGGTGCAGGCAGAAGATGGAAGCATCCATATTGCATATAGCTATGGGAACCGCCGTTGTGTGAAATATGTGGTGGTGACAGAAGATTGGATACGTGGTGCGCAGGAAGAAAAGGACAGTAAACTAAATCCTACAGCTTAATAATCAAATTCGTTATGTCGATTTTACAGAGCATTTAAAACCCCTCAATCAATATAAATAAGAGAGATTGATTGAGGGGTCATTATTACTCATCAGATGTTCCTTAACTACGCAATGGCAAACTGGCTATTATAGAGCTTTGCATAAAATCCGTTCTTTGCGATCAGCTCTTCATGATTTCCCTGCTCAATAATATGCCCGTCCTTCATTACCAGAATCACATCCGCGTTCTGAATGGTGGAAAGTCTGTGGGCCACGATAAAGCTGGTCCGTCCTTCCATCATGGTAGCGAAAGCTTTCTGGATTCGGATTTCCGTTCTGGTATCAATGGAGGAGGTTGCCTCATCCAGAATCAGCATGGGGGGCAGGCTTAACATTACCCTGGTGATACACAGAAGCTGCTTCTGGCCACCGGAAAGGCTTCCGCCGTCCTCTCCGATTACGGTATCATAGCCGTTTGGAAGTCTCTTGATAAAGCTGTGGGCGTGAGAGGCTTTTGCTGCCTTTATGATTTCTTCCTCTGTGGCATCAGGCCTGCCTACAATGATGTTATCCCGGATCGTACCCCGTTTCAGCCAGGTGTCCTGCAAAACCATGCCATAGGAGGTGCGCAGGGATTTGCGGGTAATATTCTTAATATTGCTGCCGTCCACGGAAATGCTTCCGCCGTCCACATCATAGAACCGCATGAGCAGGTTGATGATGGTGGTTTTACCGCAGCCCGTAGGGCCAACGATTGCAATTCTCTGCCCGGGCTTTACATTAAGATTTAGGTTTTCTATGAGTTTTTTATCCGGCGTATAGGAAAAAGAAACATCCGAAAGATTTACTTTTCCCGACACATTCTTCAAAACTACCGCATCTGCGCTGTCAGGGATTTGAGGTTCTTCTTCAATCAGTTCAAAAATCCTGGCGGCACATGCCAGTGCGTTCTGAAGCTCTGTGATAACCCCGGAAATCTCATTGAAAGGCTTGGTATACTGGTTGGCGTAAGAGAGGAAACAGGTGAGCTGCCCCACGGAAAGCCCTCCCCTTAAGGCGGCCAGCGCTCCGGTAAGGCCTACGCCGGTGTAAACGAGGCTGTTTACAAAGCGGGTACAGGGGTTGGTCAGGGAGGAAAAGAAGATTGCCCGCAGGGAGTATTTTTCCAGCCTGCCGTTGATCTCGTCAAATTTCTCAAGAGTCTGAGCCTCTCTGTTAAAGGACTGCACGACCTTCTGATTGCCGATCATCTCATTGATCAGGGAAGTCTGCTCTCCTCTGATTTCCGATTGGAGCTTGAACATACTGTAGGTTCTGCTGGCGATAAAGCTTGCCACAAACAGGGAAACGGGAGTGATGACCACAACCACTACCGTGATCCCGATGTTCACGGAAAGCATGAATCCCAGAGTACCCAAAATGGTAATCACGCCGGTAAATAACTGGGTAAAACCGATGAGAAGGCCGTCTGCAAACTGATCCACGTCAGCCACTACCCGGCTTACAATGTCTCCATGGGAATGGGCATCCAGGTATTTGAGGGGGAGCTCCTCCAATCTGCGGAAAGCTCGCTTGCGAATGTCCTGAATCACATTGTATACAATTCTGTTATTACAGATATTCATGATCCACTGGCTCAAAGCCGTAAACAAAATGACAACGCCCATTTTCTGCAAAACAGAGAACAGGGCGGGCCAGGGACTGTCCACATCCAGGGAGGAAGGGTCGGCAATGTAGATCAGCCAGTCCACAGCCCTTCCAGTCAAAATGGGAAGATAAAGCGTAAGTACAACGGATATGACTGCCATCAGAATGGTCAGCGTCATCAGGAAACGGTAAGGTTTAATGTATTTCAGCACCTTCAGAAGGGTTTCTTTTTGTTTTGAACTTTTTGTTTTTTTGCTCATTACTTTGTCCCCTCCTTTCTTTCAAACTGGCTGTAATATATTTCCTGATATACCTCACAGCCTTTCAGAAGCTCTTCGTGGGTTCCCATTCCTGCTACATTGCCGTCGTCTAAGACGATGATGGTATCGGCATGAAGCATGGAGGACGCTCTCTGGGAAACAATAAACACGGTGATTTCTCCGGGAAGGTCTTTGATGGACTTTCGCAGGGCGGCGTCTGTTGCGTAATCCAAAGCGGAGGAACTGTCGTCCAGAATCAGGATTTCCGGTTTTTTCACCAGAGATCTTGCGATGGACAGACGCTGTTTCTGACCGCCGGAGAGGTTGCGTCCCTCCTGTTCGATCATTTCATCCAGTTTATCTCGTTTTTGCAGCACAAATTCTTCTGCCTGGGCGGCTTTTATGGCTTCCCAAAGATCCTCATCGCTGGCATTTTCATTTCCCCAAAGCAGATTTTCCCGAATGGTTCCTTTAAACAAAACGGCCTTTTGCATGACCACGCCGATTTTATCCCGAAGCTGCGTAAGAGGGTATTCTCTTACATCCCTGCCGTCCACCTTTACGGAGCCTTTTTCCACGTCATAAAAACGGGGAATCAGATTGACCAGAGAGGACTTTCCGGAGCCGGTGCCGCCGATTACGCCGATGGTGGCTCCCTTTTTGGCCTTAAAATGAATATCGGTCAGAGCCTGCTCTCCGCCTTCATAGTAACGCAGGCTTACATGGTCAAATTCCACCGTTCCCTTCTCCGTTTCAGGGGAGGAACTACCGCTCTGTGCTTCGAGGGAAGAAGTATTGGTAGATGTGGAGGAGGTTTCCATTCCGGCAGGAATCTCGAAAATATTCTGTATCCTGTTTCCACAGGCAAAGGCTTTGGTCACGGTGATGATCAGATTTGCCAGCTTCACAAGCTCCACCAGGATCTGGGACATATAGTTGACAAGAGCCACCACCTGCCCCTGGGTGAGGATACCCGCTTCTACCTGCAGGGCGCCTGTATAGATCAGGACGATCAGTCCGCCGTTGATCACCACATAAGTAAGAGGGTTCATAAGGGCGGAGATTCTACCGGCCACCTCCTGTAAATGTTTTAAGCGGTCGGTTTCCTCATCAAATTTCAGGATCTCGTGTTCTTCCTCCCCAAAGGCGCGGATCACTCTGACGCCGGTGAGATTTTCCCTTGTGATGCCAAGCACCTTGTCCAGCCCTCCCTGAACCTTTTTGAACATGGGGATACTGATGAGCATGATACCAAAAACGATCACGGAAAGTATGGGAATTACCACCACGAAAATGAGCGCCGCCTTTACATCCACGGTAAAGGCCATGATCATGGCCCCGAAAACAATAAAGGGAGAGCGCAGAAACAGGCGCAGCACCAGATTAACGCCGGACTGTACCTGGTTGATGTCGCTTGTCATTCTTGTGATCAGCGTGGAGGTTCCTTCTTTATCCATCTGGGAGAAGGAAAGACTTTGGATATGGGAAAAAAGCCCGTGTCTTAATTTTGTGGCAAAGCCCACTGCCGCTTTGGCGGCAAAATACTGGGCGGTTACGGCGCAGATCAGTCCGATCAGTCCCAGCGCGGCCATGATAAGGCACATCCTTAGGATGTATCCCCTGTCGTGGTTGGCAATGCCCACGTCGATCATGGACGCCACTACCAGCGGGACGATCAGTTCAAAGGAAGCCTCTAATAATTTAAAAAGAGGCCCCAGTACGCTTTCTTTTTTGTAGTCTCTTAAATAAATCAGAAGTTTTTTCATCTTGACCTCTACCTCTTGTATTCTGTTTCAATTTAGAAAGTTTTCAATGATGATAGCCTCTGCCGCCTCATCACTGAGTCCAAAGGTGTTTAGCTTAATGAGCTGTTCACTGTTGATTCTTCCGATAGCAGCCTCATGGATAATGGCCGCGTCCACATGCTTTGCATCGATTTCCGGAATGGAGCAGACCTGAGCCTGATCCATAATGATGGAATCACATTGGATATGGGCGTGGCAGAGGGCATTGCCTATAGCCCTTGGATGAAAGACCTGCCGGGATTTTCCTCTGGCAACCGACCGGGAGATGATCTGGGCGGAGCTTCCCGTTCCGTTTAGGTAAATATCCATATCGGAGACGGCGCTCTGACCGTCATGGGTCATGAGCTTTTCGATCACAAAAAGCTTACTGCCTTCTCCCATTACGACCTCCGTTTCCCGTTTGGTGGAATCCACTCCCTTGATCTGTGCCGTATCCAGGGTGAAAACGCAGTGGTCGTCCATGTAAATTTTTGTCACAGGATTTAATATTCTGGCGCCGGTACCCTCCCCTTCGCCGTAGTGTTTTTCCTCATAACGCACGTTGGCGTTTTTTCCGATATGAAAAGAGTGGATTCCGTCATGGCGGCTGTCGTTGCATCCGCTGTTGTGGATCCCGCAGCCTGCAATGATCGTAACCTCTGCGCCGTCTTCGATATAAAAATCATTGTAGACCTCATCCACCATTCCCGAGGCAGCCACAACAACCGGAATGTGAACCTGCTCTCCCTTTGCCTGGCCGCTGATATAAACATCGATTCCCTGTTTGTCTTCTTTTCGTTTGATGGTAATATGCTCCGTGTTTCCATGGCACAGGGAATAGCCGTTGTATCTTAAGTTATATGCACCTTCCTGCCGAAAGCCCTCTGTGTCTATCTGTTCAAGGATGGACTCCGTAATCTGATCTAAATTAGCCACTGATTTCTCCTCGCCTTTCTGTTGATACCTGTACTTTTACGCCCTGCAGGGCGGATTCATACAACTGCAGTTTTTTTCTCCCGAGAGAAGCCTGGGAAGAACCTGATCCTTGGGGCCGATGGAGTCCACCCTGCCGTCCCGGATTACCATGATGCGGTCGGCCATCCGTATGATTTTTTCCTGATGGGAAATGAGGATCAGGCTTTCCTTCTTTTCTTCATGCAGCTTTTCGAACTGGTCTACCAGCATGGAAAAACTCCAGAGATCAATCCCTGCCTCCGGTTCGTCAAAGATACAGAGCTTGTGGGGCTTGGCCAGAACCGTGGCAATCTCTAAGCGTTTCATCTCTCCGCCTGAGAGGGTATTGTCCACTTCCCGGTTTAAATATTCTCTGGCGCACAGTCCTACGGAGCTTAAGTAGTCACAGCATTTATTTTCCGGCAGCTCATAACCGGCGGCAATGGAAAGCAGCCTTTTTACGGTCATCCCCTTAAACCTGGGAGGCTGCTGGAAGGCAAAGCCGATTCCCGCATTTGCTCTCTGGGCGATACTCCAGGACGTAATATCCACGCCGTCTAAGAGAATATTTCCGCTGTCCGGTTTTTCTATCCCCATAAGAAGCCGTGCGACGGTGGATTTGCCTCCGCCGTTAGGCCCAGTGATCACCAGCATTTCTCCCGGCTCCACGGTAAAACTTATATTTTCTATGATACTGATTTCCAGGCCGTTTTCAAGTGGGTGGAATACAAGATTTTTAACTTCAAGCATAGCTCCTCCTGATTATTTCAGATATTCTTCATATTTGCTGTCGGTTTCGTTTAAATAAACGATTCCAAGGATGCTGGGGCCTGTGTGTGCGCCTATGGCACATCCCACTCTGCCTTCTAAGATGCCTTTTACGTGGTATCTGGCTCTCAGCTCGCTTTTGAGATACTCGAAAGCCTCCCGATCCATTCCATAGCAGACGCCGATCACCTGATTTTCCAGATTCTTCCCTTTTTCTCCTACCATATCAAGAATTCTCTTCTGGGCCTTTTTCCAACCTCTTGTTTTTTCCACCGCTTTTAAGGAGCCTTTTTCATCCACGATAATGATAGGCTTGATATCCAGCACGGTACCGGCCAGGAAGGAGGTTCTGGTAAGCCGTCCCCCTTTAAAGAGATAGTCCAGCTCAGAGACGGTGACGGAGTGCTCCATGTGCTCACAGAAAAAGCGGGCCGCTTCGATCAAAAGCTCTTTGGGTGCGCCGTTTCTCTGCATATGCAAAAGACGTTCAGCCACTAATCCATAGCCTAAGGAAGCGCACTTGGTGTCGATAATGGTAAGCTTAAAATCGGGATACTCTTCAAGAATTTCTTCATAGGCAAGCTTTGCCGCATTGTAGGTTCCGGCGATTCCGGTAGAAAAGCAGAGATAAAGCACCTCATCCGCGCGTTGGGCAAAAGGAAGAAAATGCTCGTAAAACATGAACTGGCTGACATGATAGGTCATGATATTTTTGCCGGAAGCCTGTATCGCATAAAAATCATCGGGAAAAATGGTTTCTCCGTCAAAGTAATCTTTTCCTTCTATGGTAACAGGTGTGGGGATCACATGTAGATTGTATTCTTTTATCACATTTT
>Ga0137297_11684_pt1 | contig 11987 bp, 13 predicted proteins | sample RamsorincwithD2O_FD_97191 | JGI IMG/M metagenome (GOLD analysis project Ga0137297, IMG submission 97191) | Mouse cecal microbial communities from Vienna, Austria - Mucin amended with D2O | ecosystem: Host-associated > Mammals > Digestive system > Large intestine > Cecum | place: Austria: Vienna... | reverse complement strand
TCATCGCACGGATTTCATCTATAGTCAGACGGCGGCACTCCATGCCGTTCTTTGCAAAACGCTCCTCCTGCTCGTCTAACATATGCAGATCCTCTTCCCTGAGGATTGCATAGATACCGCCTGTCCGCTGATATCCTACATCAATCCCGTCTTCATTCTGCAGCATGTCCCAGAGATCTGCCGCTTCTTTATGTAGAGGGAGGCATTAGAGATGGTGCCATCCATCAAGAAGCTTAATATATTGAGAAGCTGGTCGGGATTTGAAGGATTTACGCCGGAAAGGCTGCCGTATATCGGTGAAGTGGAGGATTATCCGGGTGTTTATTATGCAGTGACAGGTTTCTGCGGATATGCGATCGGACCGGCAGTCGGAATGCATGCCTGCAGGATGATGACAGGCCAGGGTGAGCCGGGCGGTCTTCGGGCAGAGAGGAGGATATAAAATGTCCAGAATAGAGAATCATATTATCTTGGGCGATCTGGAAGAAAAGAAAGAAGTCTGGATCACCGTAGACGGTAAGAAGATTCCCGCGAGGGAAGGAGAACCAATCCTGTCAGCGCTTCTGGCAAATGGGATCAAGGTTCAGAATATCAGCGCCAAGAAGCACGAGCCAAGGGGATATTTCTGCGGAATCGGGCGGTGTACAAACTGTGTGATGACGGTGAACGGAGACCCGAATGTCCGTACTTGTGTTACGCTGGTAGAAGATGGAATGGTAATAGAGACGCAGGACGGTCTTGGAAAATGGGAGGAGCAGAAATGAATAAAGATGTAGAGATACTGATCATTGGTGCAGGACCGGCAGGGCTTTCAGCGGCAATCGAGGCGGCAAGATACGGAGCGAAGGTGCTTGTCGTAGATGAAAATGATAAGCCCGGCGGACAGCTTTTTAAACAGATACACAAATTTTTCGGTTCCAGACGTCACCAGGCCGGTGTCAGGGGAATTGATATCGGGACAGAGCTGTTAAACGAGGTTAAGGAGCTTGGGGTAGAAGTTATGCTGAATACCGTAGCTTACGGTATTTACCCGAATGATGAAGGGGTTGCGCTGTGCGTAGACGGCGAGACAGGCATGATCGTACATCCGGAAAAAATCATTATGGCAACGGGGGCTTCTGAGAACCCGCTGGCATTCCCGGGATGGACACTGCCGGGAGTCGTAGGTGCAGGAGCGATCCAGACTATGATCAATGTACACCGGGTGCCGGTTGGAAAAAAAGTATTGATGATTGGTTCCGGAAATGTAGGGCTTATTGTTACATATCAGCTTTTGCAGTCCGGTGCAGAGGTGGCAGGGATTCTCGAAGCCGCGCCGGCACTGGGAGGATACGGGGTGCATTCTGCGAAAGTAAGAAGGGCCGGTGTGCCGATTTATACAGGGCATACGATACTGGAGGCTGTGCCCAACGAGGATCTGAGCGGAGTAAAAGGGGCGATCATCGCCAAAGTAGATGAGAAGTTTCAGCCAATCAAAGGAACCGAACAGTTTATCGAAGCGGACTGTATTGGGATCGCAGTAGGGCTGACCCCGGACATTGCGCTTCCCTCTATGGCAAGAGTCGGATTTACAAACGGAGGAAGGCTGGGCACGGAGGTTCCGCTGCACGACAGGGATATGATGACAACGCAGGAAGGTATCTATGTAGCAGGCGATTCCTCAGGCGTAGAGGAAGCCTCCACAGCTATTGAAGAAGGAAAGCTTGCAGGTATCGCGGCGGCGGAAGCTCTGGGCAAGATGGATAAGGAAACAGCGAAAACAGCAAAGGCAAAAGTATGGGAATCCATGAATCAGCTTCGGACAGGTCCGTTCGGGGACGGACGGGCGGCAGCGAAAGAAGAGATCATTAGAAAGATGGATGAATGGAAGGTGAAGAACAATGCTTGCTAGAGATGGTTATTTAGAAATTGAAGAAATAAAAGATATTCCGGGATTTCCCGGAACCGATGTTCTGTCTCAGAAGAAATGTGTGGTGGTAGAATGTTCACAGAATATTCCATGTAATCCATGCGAAGCAGCCTGTCCCCATGGGGCGATCACTGTCGGCGAACCGATCACCAATCTTCCGGTTGTGGACAAGGAGAAATGTATCGGATGCGGCCTTTGTGTTGCTAAGTGTCCGGGGCAGGCGATTTTCCTGGTAGACCAGGCATCCGAAGAATACGATACGGTGACATTGCCTTACGAGTACTATCCATTGCCGGATAAAGGACAGGAAGTGTATTGCCTGAGCAGAGCCGGGAAATACCTGACAAAGGGAACTATATTACGTATCGTTATGACAAAAACAAATGACAGGACAGCTGTGGCAGAGGTGAAAGTCCCAAAGGGATACGGCATGGATGTAAGAGGAATCTCTACGGATGGAAGGCGCATGGCTTCAGAAGCTGAACCGGAAAAGCCGGAAGAAGCGGTTATAGAAGCGATAGATGAGGAAAACATGTATGTATGCCGCTGCGAAGAGATTACAAAAGCGGAGATTATTGAAGCGATTCGTAACGGTGCAACCAGTGTCAATGAGGTAAAGCGTGTATTAAGGCCAGGGATGGGACTTTGCCAAGGACGAAACTGTGCAAAGACAATAGAACGTATTATTGCCCAGGAACTTAAAATATCTCCGGCAAATGTTGTTCAGGCGACAAAGAGGGGACCGGTGCGCCCGATTAAAGTGACCGGATATACGACATTGGAAGTGGAAGCGGGTGAAGGGTTCTTCGAGCATGATTGGTAGAACAGGATATGTACTATAATAAAGAGGAGGGTTTATGTTTGAGCAGATTATAACTATGTTAGACACTTATGTGTGGGCAACTCCGTTAATCATATTGATATTTGCATCAGCAGCTTATTTTACATTCCGTATGGGATTTGTTCAGCTGCGTGATTTGAAACATCAATTTAGTCTACTATCAAGAAAAAGAGATTCCGAAGCAGGGATCAATCCGTTTGAGGCCTTTTGTACAATTGTGGCATACCGTGTGGGTACGGCTAATATCGCAGGTGTCTGTGTGGCGATCCTCTGGGGAGGTCCAGGCGCCATTGTCTGGATGGTCATCTGTTCATTGCTTGATGCAGCAATTTCCTACGCAGAGTGTTCTCTGGGGCAGATTTATAAGATCAAGCAGGACGGAGAATACCGCGGAGGATCATACTATTATCTGGAGCGGGGACTGGGACTTAAAAAACTGGCGGCATTTTTTGCTGTATTAACGATTATCTGTGTGCCGATTCTTACTGTAGGTCCTCATGCAAATTCTATCGCACTTGCATTCAACACAAGTACGGGAGTACCGAAATGGATATTCGGCCTGGTGATCGGCCTGGTGATGCTTTGGACAGTGTTTGGCGGAATTAAGCGGATAAGTAAAGTATCAACCTGGCTTGTTCCGATTATGACACTTTTGTATCTGGCATTGACTGTCGTTGTAATTGTTACGAATGTGTCTTCCGTTCCGTCTACGTTAGGAATGATGTTTTCCAGTGCCTTTGGTGTAAATGCAGCTTTCGGCGGTTTGCTCGGTCAGGCCATTATCTGGGGCGTAAAGCGTAGTGTAAATTCTTCAGGGGCTGGTATGGGCGAAGCGGTTCCGGCAGCGGCAGCAGCGGAGGTTTCTCATCCCGGTGAGAGTGGTCTTGTAAATTCGTTTTCCGTATTTATTGATGTGGCAGTTTGCTTTTGTACGGGATTTATGGTGCTGCTTACCGACTGTTTCAATGTAGCCGGGACAGATGGTACGACGTATCTTCATATAGGACAAGGCGCGGAATCCATGGCAGAGATGGCGCAGACAAATATCGCAGGCATTCCGTGGACACAGGCAGCGGCTGGTACAATATTTTCTAATGTAGGCAGTATATTCATTGCATTTGCGATTCTGCTGTTTGGGTTTACAACTGTACTAAATTATTATTATCAGGGGGAGACAGCACTTGCTTACTTGTTGCAAAAGAAGAATCCGAAGGTGCGTAAAACAGCGATTTTTGCGCTTCGTATCATCGTTCCGATCGTATTTTTCCTGTTTGCTATCGCAACTTCAAGTGCAACCTGGTCAGTAGGATCATTTGGCGTGGGACTTATAGTATGGACCAACGTAGTTGTGCTTCTGATTATGTCGCCTACAATCATCAGGGTATATAAAGATTATAAAGAGCAGAGAAATGCAGGAGTTGAAGAACCAATCTTTGATCCTGATAAAATTGGAATTAAAAATGCTGATCTGTGGAAGGAAATCAACAAAGAGAGATTGGAAAAATCTGATGCCCTCAAATAGATAGTGAGTTTTGCCATTGTTGTTACAGCATAAAAGAGAGGATTTTATTTCCTCTCTTTTATGCGTATAACCGACACAATCGTATCTTATAGGAGAACGGTGCTCTTAATCAGTCATTAGTGCCAAGAATAATTGCCACACCGGCATCTCTTAGTCTGGTTACATATAAAGGATCTAAATCACTGTCAGATATCAGGCAGGTTATTTCGCTGATGTCGATTGTTTTTTCGATAAACGGTTTTACAGAAAATTTGGTTGAGTCAGCCAGGATATAGCATTTTTTCGCGCACTTGATCAGACTTTGTTCTGTTCTGGGATCGATATCGAGAGAGGTGATTCCCACATCCAAATCTACAGAGTCACAGCCCGAATATGCTTTATCTACTTTTACTGTGCTGAAAAATGCTTCGGATGTAGGTCCAAAACACGCGCCGTTACGTTCACGGATTTGTCCGCCGCAGACATAGAGCCTTATGTTTGGATGGAAGAGAAGGATGTTTGCGACAGGGATAGAATCCGTAACGACGGTCAGTTTTTTGTCAGTGATCTTAGAAGCCAGAAGCAGAGCCGTAGATCCGCTGCTGATTGCAATAAAATCACCATCTTCAATTGTCTCGGCTGCTGCTGCGGCAATCTGCTGTTTTTTATCAAAATTGACAATGCCGTCAAAAAAATTCAGTCGGGTATTAAAGTCTTTCGGATAGTCTGCCTTTATTGCGCCGCCGTGGGTACGCAGCAGCAATCCTTTTTCGTGCATGCTTTGAAACTGCAGACGTATTGTGGACACAGACAAGCCGGTAAGCTCTGCTGCTTCAGCAACCGTTATTCTACCTTTTTTTTGCAGTAAATCTAATATTATCTGTTCGCGCTCTTCATAAAAAGAGCCATGTATTCTGCCTGACATATCTATACCTCAAATAATAAATCACTAATATATTTTATAAGTATAAACGATTAAAAACGATGATAATATTACATTATAAACCCGGGAAAACAATTAAAAACATTTAAAACAGTGTTGATTACATACACTGGGAAAGGAAGGCGTCTATGTCGGAGAACAACAGCAGATATTCTAAAGAATATCTTCAGGAAGCGGAGATACGTCTCAAGGAGATGGAAGATGTAAATTATGAATTTCCAACCCCATTCAGCAAAACGGATTGGATTTTGGCAATTGCAACGATTGTAGTATCAGGAGCGTTACTTGTTGGTGGATATTGGATGTAGTGTAAAGATGGAATAACTGTAGATGAGGAGGAAAGAAAATGGCGAATAAAAATAATTCAGACGAACAATATACAAAAGAAGCGACTTTTGGTACGCTGCCGGTTCGCAGATCGGAACGCCAGTATGGTATGCTGGATGCATTTCTTGTACTCAGCGGATACGGTGTGGCAACCTGGTGTTATACACAGGGAACCTTTCAGGCAGCTTACTGTAATTTTAAGCAGTTATTGACGACAACTTTTGCGGCAAATATTTTTATACTTGCATTATATTTATTGCCGGTATTATTTGCGACCAGGTATGGTATTGATATGTGGCAGTGGCTTAAGTCAACATTCGGTACAAGAGGCGCCGGGATTGTTGCGTTGGTTCTTACAGCAGTCAATTTCCCGTGGTTTGGACAGTGTGCGGAGATATTTGCAAACACAATAGATAATCTGATCCGGATGGCAGGGATGCAATGTCGTCAACTTAAGCCGACATTACCCCCTATGTATTACAGATTTACCCGTATGTAAAACCCATTCGTTGTTCCGTGATGTCCAGATATCCTTTTGAAGTGCCTGTCTGGACGAATGATTGACCTCATTCTTTGAATTCGGGTTATGAGTGCCGTTAGTTGCTTTTTGTAATTCGGAACGGTCAACAGACTTTTCACATATCGGGAAACGATGCCTATAATGTAGCTTCTATTTAGCTGGTATTTATGCTTTCCACTGGTTAGTTTTTCTTCCATTTCTGCCTCTGCAGATGACTTCATCAGCGCAGATAAGTTCGATATGAATAAAGCTGCATACAAATCCTGACGGATTGCCTGCGGATTTTTCCCTGAAAAGTTTTCTAACCGCATTTTCGTTTTTAGCTCGCCATATTTCGTTTCGATTTCCCATCTTCTGTGATACAGATTTTGATGGTATGAAGCATCTTGACGATCTTCAAAAAGATTGCTGACAAGTATATGCGGTTCTTCGCCCGAAGTGTCTTTTATAACGCGAATCTGAGTCGTGCGTCCTTTGTAAATATCTGTTACGGTATGGTCGCCGTCAGGACATCCGTTGACGCACGAAAGAAAAGAATGGGAACAGCGAATCAAATAAGACAATCCTTTATCCTCAAGTTCATGTATCAGCGCCCTCGACGGATATCCCCGGTCAAATATGATTAGATTCTTGTAATTTCTGTCGTTTGCCAAAGTGCCTGATGAAAGGAGCCTGTGTGCATGTTCTCTTTCGCCTATAGATATGCCCGTAAACTGGACGTCCACAATCAAGTCATTCGTAACGTCATACAATGCAGTCAGTCTTGCCATGGGATAAGAGGAGTGGTTATTCTTCTTCAAACCGAATTCAGTCTCATTTTTTTTATTATGGGCAACAGCAATGTCAGAACCGTCAATAGCAAATATGCGATACCCGTCCCATGTTTTTGGATGGCTGGTAAATTGAAAAATGTCAGTTGACATTTGAAAAATATCTTCAAACGCCTGTGATGAAATTTTGTATCTTGCCTTTGAAAAAGCCTGCTTGGAGACAGAAAAATCTTTTTCTTCAAAAAACAAATCTGATTCTGTCGGCAGCGACTTGCGTGGCAGCCCTAATATAAAGGAAATGATATCCTGAAATGATAATTTTCTGTTTCTCGTGAAAGCATTATCTTCCAAGGAATGTTTCGTTCTAAATTCATCGGAAGAAATAAGAGTTTTAACATTTTTAATTAACTTGCAAATACTATTTTTTTTAATCATTTTTCTGCCTCGCAATCAAAGTTTATAATCAATTGCGCGGCAACATTTTTTGGCGTACTTGTCAAGTGTTTTATTAAATTTTTTGAATTATTTCCTGTTGGTATAATGGGGTAATGTCGGCTTAAGTTGACGACATTGGGCAGGGATGACCCCTCCGGCGTTCTTGCATAAACCCATGGGTATTCTTTGTATCGCGTTGGGTACGATAATTGCAATTGCCGGTCCATTAGTAATCAAATGGGCAAATCGTATTATCGTTCCGCTGCTTCTCCTTGTTGTGTTTTTAGACAATATCAAACATCGCCATGTAACAATACGCTTGTGTATTATGGGAATACTTATGTTATCTGTTGTAATTTTTGTACCAGGAAATTTAATCGGGATTTTAATTTTTTCAATTTTGGGTATATTATTTCTGTTTTTGGGTATATTTCGTCACAGTATTGCTACCGCCAAAATATATAAGACTATTTGTTCTGATACAGAAATTCTTATTAACACATATGTTTTTGAGGATAATGGATTGAGTGTTTACACTAATGAATCCTTGGAAAAAGCCGGTGGTTCCTACAAACAAATTGCTTCTTTCTATGAAAACGAAAAAAACTTCTTTATCCTAATGAATGAAGATGAATTATATGTGCTTCCCAAAAAGGATTTTGTTATAGGTGATGTAGATGAATTCCGACAATATATTGAAACCAAAATCTGTACTAAAGTCATATGGACTCCGGAAAAACCTGTAAACAAATTCAAAAAGTTGTTAAAAAGAAAGGGACTGTAATAGTCCCCTTCCTTCTATTTATCGTTCTTCGCATCCTTAAAAAATGTAATTGATGTGTAAAGCATTACAACACAGATAATATATGTAAGCGTTGTAAGGTCAAAACAATACTTCATGAGTAAGTATGCTGCAAGCGCACCCAATGAACCAAAAAATGCAAGATGAAGCGTTGCGTTCCGATCATATTTTCCTTCCTTTACAAATTTAGGAACAGATGCATTCATAAGAAATGCGCAGGATCCCATCATAATTGGGAAAGCAGCGCCGATGCTCATCCCAAGAATAGATATTAAAGCAGTACATGGTATATAAAGCCCAAATCCAATCATCATAAGCGCTCCAAGGAAAAAGTTTCCAATCATCCCTACTATCAATTTAATACCAGATAATGAAAGGGCTTCTCCTACACCGCCAAATGGTCCCCATCCCTGCATTTTACAAACCATAACTGTCGCCAGTGCAAGAAGAGCGCATCCAAGGGCAATCCTAACGATTTTTACGTTCCATCTACATACAATACTTGCACCGACATAAGCACCGACAACTGCAGCTGCAATCATGAGTACTAACGTTAATGGATCTATTTCTACAAATCCAAAAAATAATAACGCCTCTACTGCCACCGGAAAAGTATCTCCCACATTAAGTGTACCTGGCATTGTTTCATCTTCAGATGATTTTGCCACTTTGAAACAAAATTGTGTAGTTGCAAAAGAACCGATTCCCCATGTGTCAAAAAAATTTGTAATGAAACCCGTAAAAGCAAGTGCTGCCCCTTTACGCTTGAGATTGATTTCATCTTTGTGTTTCCTCACATCCCGCAGCACAATAAGCAAAGACGTAAAAGTCCAAATGAGCAGTGCTGCACGCAACATAAAAAGCATGTTAATCTTCATTTCCAATCCTCCTAGATTATTTTATTTTGTTAGATTTTTCTGTTGTACCCCGATATTAAACAGAAAAATCCTATCCTTAATAAAAGTATAAAGTTCACCCTAAGGGACAAGTCAAGATATTTTATCCTCAGCTTTTTAGGCATAGACTGTAATTCTCTGATATTCAGAAAAATATTCGAATATTATCAAGGGAAGTTTTAACTAAAGAGAAAGCAATGGATTACCCACTGCTTTCTCTCCAAACTTTATTATATTCTCACAATATTAGCGGAATGTCGGATTAAGCGCTTCTGTAATCTCAACATACTTCCGATAAGTTTCCTCATAGATTTTTGCATTGTCTGGGTCAGGATAGTACGTTTCTTTAATAGCAACAAATTTTTCTGCGGCATCTTCCACGGATGTCCATATACCGTTTGCAACCCCGGCAAGTATCGCACATCCCATACATGGCGTGCTTCCGCTGTTCTTAATCACCTTGACCGGCATCCCGAGAATATCCGCTTTAATCTGACACCAAGCCTTGGATTTCGAGCCTCCACCCAAAGAGCGTATCTCATCCATTGTCGCACCCAGAGCTTTTTCACACTCAAGCATTCTTTTCAGCGCAATTGCAAGGCCTTCCATAATTGCCCGTATAAAATGTCCTCTTGTATGTCCAGCGTTTACACCATAATATACACCGCTCGCCTTTTCATTAAGCTCCGGGATTCCTGACCCCTGAAAATATGGAAGCATGATCAGGCCATCTGCACCCGGAGGTGTTGATTTCACCAATTCATCCATCTGCGTATACGCATTGAGACCGGTTTCATTTTCAATCTCCTTCTCCATCTCACAGAAAGCGTCTCTAAACCATTTTGTGATCATGGCCCCGGTACAGTATGGCTGATACATATATTTCCCCGGAATACCGCTGCAAAGTGTGGGCACATCTCCTTTTGAATCGGGACTCAGCTCATTGATAGTCGCAACAGTTACAAGAGCAGATCCTGTACTTTCTGAAGCGATTCCAGGCTTTATATTACCTGCCCCAATCGCACCGCAGGCTTGGTCAAAGGCACCCACATTAATCATCGTATCCGGATCCAGTCCAAAGATTTCTGCCGCTTCTTCTGTTATCTTTCCAATCTCTAATCCCGGCTCCGTAAGTTCTGGAAGATATTTTTTATCAATCCCGACAAAATCAAGCATTTCCTGCCAATAGCATCTATTTGTAATATCAAAAAATCCATGATCGCTGGCTACAGAATGTTCGGTAATAAATTTCCCCGAAAGCACGTATACAAAATAATCTTTAATCTGTGCAAACATCTTGGTGTTAGCAAACCCCTCCGGATACTTATTCTTCACCGCCAATATCTTACTTATCGGATGAATAGCGTAAATATTATCAAAACCTACCTTGCTGATAATATCTTCCTTATCAAAATGTTCTGACAGATATTCCGCTTCCTTCGTTCCTCTTGTATCCATCCAGGCAATCACCTTGCAAAGAGGCTGATTATCCGCGTCGAGAAATACACATGTTTCTGCCGTCGAAGAAAATCCAACACATTTTATATCTTTTTTATCAGCCTTTGAATTCTTGACCGCCCCCCTGATTGCCCCCGCAAATGCATCTATATATAATTGCAGATCCGCTTCAACCTCTCCGGTAGGCAATGTTGTGAGAGCATACTCGCATGTCTCTTCGCCGTATACCTTTCCATCCTCGCCGATCACTGCTGCTTTTATTGCAGTTGTTCCTATATCTATACCAAGAATATATCTCATATTTCCAGCCTTTCTGTGTTATTCCACATCCGCCTATTGGTTACAGTAATTGAGTACATATTCCAGATTCTCCCGGAATGTTCCTTCTTTTACAAAATTCCCGTTAAACAATGCGCTGCCCATTGTATAAGCATGGCATCCCAGCCTGGTCATCTCATCCATCCTTTCTTCGTTTCCAACACTGCCGGCTATAGTAAGTCTGTCCATACCTACTTTTTCACCTACTGCCCGTGCCAGCTCCAAAGGATCTCCATCTGTATATCGGTATGCTGTAAGATCTACACCGTCAGCTCCCGCTTCAACGAGCCTTACCGCATCAGCCACAATCTCATCAATTGTTCCTGTAAGCGCAACCGGACTTCCTCCTACATTCCCCGGAAACGGGAAGTACTTTAAGCCGTATTCCTTAAGCACACTGTCTACACTTGGATAATAAACTGTTCCGGTCAGAAAGTCAAATCCACATTCTCCTGCCAGCCTTGCTCCCTCCAGACAGCCTTCCTCTGTATAGGTAACTACTTCAAGATATGTAGTTTTCCCAGCCTCCTTCATCGCACGGTTAAGCGCGATCATTTCTTCCTTACTGAGGCCAACATCTTTAAATCCCCAACGGGTTGCCGGAAGATCCTTACAGGAATCAAATACCTCGGCAGCATTTTTTACAGTTACGTCATTGTGTGTCAACATGATAATAAGTTCTGGTTTCATTTTTTATCTCCTTTTTCATTAAAATTATTTTTTATACAGTGATATCTTCACGGTCACGAATCATATACTTCCTGATGGATGGAATCTGATTGACAGCAAAGAAAAGAATTGCCGTAAAGATAAATCCAAAAAATGTGCATGTTGCAAAATTAAAAATCGGATTTTTCGGAACATATGCAATGGGGTCAAAAATCAGGAGGTCACCGATAATACCCACTATTGAACATCCGAACGCTACAAGATTAAACCCTTTCGTATATTCATAGCAATCATGCCCTTGAAGTTCATAGACTGTCCGAAGCGAAACTTTTCTTTTCCGAATAAAGAAATAATCTACAAACATGATCCCCATAACCGGTCCATAGAAAAATGCAGCAATCGTAATCATTGCCCCTATATAATCCAGGAGCTGCCCCCATATAACCATAATTCCGGCATAAACGCCAAGCACGATAGCGATCGTATTGAACTTGACTTTAGGAAATGTAGACTTCAAAACTACGGACCACATATACGATCCTGTACCCTGTGTTGCTATATTTGCAAATATAACCAAAGCTAATGTCGTAAGAGCCAT
>Ga0137297_11683_pt1 | contig 11989 bp, 9 predicted proteins | sample RamsorincwithD2O_FD_97191 | JGI IMG/M metagenome (GOLD analysis project Ga0137297, IMG submission 97191) | Mouse cecal microbial communities from Vienna, Austria - Mucin amended with D2O | ecosystem: Host-associated > Mammals > Digestive system > Large intestine > Cecum | place: Austria: Vienna... | reverse complement strand
CGATTTTTACCTGGACTGCCCCGTCGCGGTTAAGGGAGGCTGCAAGATTAGCCATCTCCTTAATGCTGCAGTAAGTATCCTCATTAGCCCCGTTATACGCTTCCCCCACATCGCCATCCGTCAGCACCTTAAAAATGGCCGTACAGGCGTCTGCAAGGTATAAATAACTCCGCTTCGTGTCCCCCTTCGTGTGGAGGACGATATCTTTTCCCTCAATCACACACCGGGCGAATTCCGCAAATACCCGAGGATCATCATAGGAAACTCCCGGGCCAAAGGTCTGGGTAAGGCGCAGCACTTTCGCTGGCACTTGGTATTCCCAGCAATACGCCGCGCATAAATTCTCACACAGCCGTTTGCTTTCCGGGTAGGAGCTCCTGGCAGACATGGGATTTAAATTGCTCCCATGCAATTCATTGATTAATTCATCTGAATCCGGTGCGCCGTATACCTCCATGGTGGAAAGGAATAAAAAACCTTTTACCGGGTTTTTCCGGGCAAATTCCAGCATCCTCCTGGTTCCCTCCACCGCGGTATAAATAATTTCCGCCGGCTGGGCAGAAAAACTTTTGCTGGAGGTATTGCTCGCTCCGTGGATGATATAATCTACCGACATATGGGCAGGCTCCAGATTGACAATATCGGAATGGATATAAAAAACCTTATCCCCAAGGTCGCCCCATAAGGTATGTGCCTTAGCTAAATCCCGGACGACTGCCAGCACGGTGCAATTACAGTACTGAGCCAGAAACCGGACTAAATACTTCCCAATCAGGCCAGTTGCCCCTGAAATCAAAACCCTGGTTCCGTCAAGCTTGGCATGGCCGATTCTCCCGCTGATGTATTCCATATCCTGGACAATGATCTTATTCATGATTGCTTCTCCATAAAGAGCGTGCCTAAAGAATGATTCCTGTCGGTTGCACGCCCTAGCCTTTCGTAAATTATGGTTATTCGTTACAGCAGCTGCCGGTTTTCTTTCGCATCGTATAATGCCCGGAAGGTATAAAAATCATTCGGCGTTGTCACCTTAAGATTCTCATAGGAACAGTCCACGATATGCATCTTTCTGCCATAAGCCCGCATCAGCGTACAGGAGTCAATCATTTCCGTGTGCCCGTCCCGGATAGCCTGCTCCTCCACGGCCAGCAACTCACTTAGCCAAAAGCTTTCCGGCGCTTTGGCTAACCTGGAATATTTCCGTTCTTCTACCTGGACAATATCATCCTTGTCGTCAATAACCACAAAGGTTTCCTGAGCCGGGGCACAGGTAATGGCAGAGCCGTATTGCTTTACCCCAAGGATATTTTCATGAATTACGTTTTCATCAATCAATGGGCGGACGCCATCATGGATCAGCACAATATTATCCTCAGTTCCGTAAAGTTCTGACGCTGCCTTTAGCCCGTTATAGATGGACATCTGGCCGGTTGGCCCTCCCGGCACGATTTTTCCGATCTTATCCAAACGGTATCGGTATTTCATATCCTCCATGTATGGGATCCAGTCCTCAATGCAGGCTACGATAATGCCGTCGATTTCCTTGTGGTATTGGAATACCTCGATTGTATGTACAATGATTGGCTTTCCGTGGACGAGGAGGAATTGCTTCGGCCTGTCCTTGGAATGCATACGTTTTCCTGCGCCGCCGGCGAAAATTATGGCGATGTTCAATGGTTTGTTCTCCTTTATGATCATGATCCAAAATTTACTGGCATCTCCCAAAACAATGGCAGATCAGTAAATCGTATAAAAATCCCTTATCCCTTTTTTTCTCAGGCATTCTATGGCATTCCCTTGGTTTTCTTTACTTAAGCAAAGGATAACCCCATACCCCTCTATTTCTATTAACTCAGATAAGTAAAGAACTGGCTTTCCATGAAAAAATTGTTTTTTAGCCTGTCCATCGGATACAATATAAGCTGCAGCATCTGTTAACCAGCATAAACACCGTTCAGCAATTTCCCCTGTTCCATAAACATAAAATCCTTTATGCACCGCCCTGCACTTTACCGCCAACTCATCTGCCCGGAAAATTTCTTTAAATTCATGGAATTTTTGATGGCAGCCATATCTTCTGGTAAGCCACTCCATCAATGTCCGCAAATAATATTGGGAATTTACCTCATTCATCGAGGCATAAAATGTGCTTTCCACAATCCCTGTCAGCTGTCCATAATCCTGTACAATAGCGCTCCAGAGATAGCCGCAGGTATCCTGAGAAATATAATTTTTCCTGTTAAAGCGATTATATTTTTCAAAAAAAGCTAACAAAATTTCTGTCCTAATCCAAAAATTATTCGTTGCATGAATTGGCGGTATATTTGGATCAAGCACGGCACTTAATCCCAAATTTTTACAACATTCATTAATTTTCTCATATTGGCCTTCCCAATCCCGTCCTAATTCTCCAATCCACTTACTAAAGATAGGAACCGGATGCAGCAACATCCCCATATAAGGCTTATTCGCAAAAAGCTTTATCATCGCAAAAAGGAAGCTTGAATCTCTAAGCAAATTTTCCCATATATTGAAAAAATAAGATTTCCCTGTACAGCTTGGATATTGATCTGATGACAAATCACAATCATGAATCAGACAAATATAACCTTCAGGGTTTAATTTAACTTGAGAAAAAATTTCTATATCTGTTCCATGGAAAAGGCTGGCTGGATACCCTTTCTTACGGTACTGGTTTACTATAAAATCATTCGCACTATAAATTTGTATATCTGCTAAAAGATAAAATTTCTCCAAATGCTCAATTACCGCATCTACGCAATTTTCCCACTCGGCACGGACAATAATCTGTATCTTTTGAAGGAACTCATTTTCTTTATCGCTGCTTTCTATTTCAATTTCTGCACCATCTAATATAAATTGCAATCCCAGGCTTCGCTGAAGTTCGGCAGGATTCATCACCCGTATTAAATTCTTCCATATAAGATTTACATCGTAATCTGTGCATCGATCGACGTAATCAATGCTTAAGGACAGATTTTCCTGTGTCTGCATAAATAATGGGTTATACGATAACTGCTTTCTCTTTAAAAAAGGAAATTTCCGTTTCACCATCATTTCATAAGATAAATAATCACATTGAAAAAACTGGTTCTTTGGATTTATTGACTCGTTTGGAGCAGTGTCTGCATAAGCATCATAAGTATAGCCTAACTCTGCAAAATGCTTTGTCAATTTACGCTCATACTGCTTGACCACAGCCATATAATCCTTATAATAAGGAATCTTTTCCCAGTAATCCTGAAAATCCACACTATGGATAAGAGGTGATTGAAAAACATAAAAAAAGGATAAAATATGCTCCGGATCGCTTCCGGTCATTCCGTAAGCCCCATTACCACGCTTCATCAGTCCCCAAAAATCTAAATTCTTGGATTCCATTTCCTTAAAAATACGCCCGATATCCTCAAATGGGCCATAGAAAGAATCATTCGCTAAAATTAATTCATCATACTGCTTAAGCCTGTCCCAGCCGATAAATTGACATAAAGCATCCTTAAAGCCACCGCAGTCAAGGCCTTTATTTTCCCGGCAGAATATATGGTCTGCGTAATCGGAAAGATTGTGTATTCCTGATTCTATGTAAGGCATATTGCAGACTACGGCGATAGAATGGGCAATGGGGCGCATACAATTTAGGAAATAGCCAATGTAGTCATCTATAATATTTTGTTTGTCGTAGGTGAGGTAAATTAGTAGTCTTTTCATATATTATTTTAATTATTAATGCTTTCTAGTTAAATATTGTTTTTCTGCCTCTATCAACAGCGACTCTAGCCTATTTCCAAACTTCTCCAATGTAAAATATTTTTCATAAGTCTTTCTTGCATTTAAACATACCTTTTCTAAAGTTTCAATATGCCCAATCACCCATTGTAATTTCTCAGCTAAGTCTTCAACATTTCCACATTTGCATATAAAACCATTTATTCCATCTTCAATATAATCCGCCATTCCTACGGTATTTGACATAATACAAACTTTTCCGTACATTAATCCTTCTGTTACAACTATTGATGCGGTTTCTTCTATGGATGGGCAAACAACAACGTCAATATCCGTATAAACTTGATTCATTTCACTTCTAGTTAAAACACCTTTTAACTGGACTGTTCTTTCTTTAGAAACCATATTTCTTATCTGATGTACATACTCACTTTGCCCTACACTACCTATCAGCCAAAATTCAGCTTTTAATTTATCCTTTTCGTTTAGCAAAGCAATAGCTTTTAAAAAAATATCCTGTGCTTTAATTGGAATAATTGCTCCAATCAATGCAAAAATAATTTTTTCTTTTTTTGATTTATTAGCGTCCCTTTTCTCATCCGGTATACCATAAGTTAACACTTTGTCTATCCTTCCCGGAAAATGCATATTAAAATTTCTTTGTGCTATATTGCTAACTGCATAAATATTAATTCCTGAAAGCTTTTTGTTTTTTGTATATTCAGAAAAACGAAGAGTAATATCCTCATAAAGTTCCTTAGGCTCATGAATCCACCACACACTCGGCCTTAACTTGCTAATTTCATATGCACACTTAATCATTTGGAATACATTTACTAAAACGAAATCAAATTGTTGTATCCAGAATAGTTCTTCCTGATATAAATACGGCAAAGCCAAACATAAAACAATATTAATGCCTTTTTCTGTAATTTCTTGAATTAATTTCTTATTTCCATCTGGTGCTGATAACACAACTTGATATCCTTTATTCTGCAAAGCCATTGCTGCATAAAAAGCTGCCAATGTTCCACCATTATAATTAAGAACTGTAGAAATAATCAATACTTTTTTATGCCTCGCTATCCCGTTTTTATTTCCCAAATAAAAGCGAAACGTCCCATGCACTATGTTACTAAAAAATTGTTCCCAATACCATATCTTTTCTGATTCCACACCTAATTCAATTAACTGCTGTTTCATCTCATTTGCTTTTGCACTCATTAAAAGTATTTTATCATAGAAAAGCTTATTAATATGATTAGGCAAAAAAACAGGAATAGCATTCAATGATTTTCCATAAAACATTTTATTATTATCAATAAAAGCAATTATCGTTGTATTTTCTTTAATAAATACTTCTTTTTCCCGAAAAAATTTTCCTATACCAAAAACAACCACTTCCAAATTATATTTCTACTCACTTTCATTCAAATTACAAATAACATTTTTTACATTTATATCATCAAAAGAATGCTTAAACGTAATATTATATACAATATGAATTTTTATTTATAATCATGGAACAAATACATTTTAACTAAATTTATCATCACTTCATTAAACGAAAGTATCTTATAATGATATTTAATAATTAAATTTTCCAATTTACATTTTTTTGATTGATAACACACACCACCTAGACGAAAATTAGCTATTATTTTTTTCACCTGAACAAATACTACTTTTTTACTGTAATATAATCTAAGCATAAATTCATAATCACTTGCAATTTTAAATGTTGTTAAAAACATTCCAAAATCTTGATATGCTTTCCTAGTAACAAAGCAAGTCGGATGTGGAATCATCGAGCTTTTCAAATTTTGATGCCTATTCTTCATAAAATTTACTGTATAATTATGATCAATTATTCTGCAATACCCATAAATCACTTGATAGTCATTATCTGTCATATTCATCACAATATTTTTAACTGCATTGCGATGATAAAAATCATCGCTATTTATAATTCCAACTAACACCCCCTTAGATAGCCTTATCCCTTTATTCATAGCATCGTAAATTCCATTATCTTTCTCAGAAACATAACGCAACCTTCCATTAAATAATGGAACATACTCTTTAATAATATCAACTGTTTTATCAGTAGACATCCCGTCAACAATGATATATTCTATATTTGTATATGTCTGACATAAAACACTTTCTATTGTTCGACGTATTGTCTTATCACTATTTAAGCATGGCGTAATAATCGATACCTTAGGATTATTCATTCTCTCCTCCGCAAATCAAAGTATAAATATATCCTACCATTTTACAAACAAAACTTCCCAATTCAAATACTGATCATCATTTCTTTATTACAAATCTAACCAAAACAAATATCATAAATGTATATAATACACTATTCAAACCAATAAACTACATCTTCTAATGATATGATTGCGCAATTCAATTTTTCCCTTAACTCTTTTTCAATTTCTTCCATATAATATGGTGCAGTAACAACAACAGCATCCACTTCCTGCAATATATCATCCGGAGTACAAATATCCACTTCTGAACAAATATTATCTGCAGCACGATCAATAACATATTGTACTTTAATATCTGAATTTTTTAATTCATCGTATAGTCTTTCTCCAAGTTCTTTATAACCGTAAATTGCTATCATCTTATATTTATTTGATATGAAAAAGGATAACAAATCACCCCCGTTTTGACGTATTTCTAACCATTTATTCAAAATATGATAATATAAAACAATTTTTTTCCCAAGCTGTTCACTATTATTAATTTTCTTTTTAAATTTGTATTTTGAAATAACCTCTATAATTATCGTCCATATTATTCCTATTAAAATCACTATCTTTATTTTTTTCATTATTCTTATTCTCTCGTTAAACTTTCAATACTATTTTTTCTATTTTGCATAGTATAAAACCTATAATCTAATAACACAATCAAAAGCATTATATAAATCAATTTCTTTTTGCCTAAGATATCGTTACATTATTAATATCATGTCTTCATAAGTGTCAACACTTAATATAACCTTTCATACTTAATGTTTTATAATATTCAATAGTATTTCGTATCCCTTGTTCAAACTCAATTTCAACATTAAACCCAGTATCTTTAATCAAATCATAAATACCCACACACGAACTATATGCTTTTTGAGACATCTGTGGCAATTCCCCTACCCCAAGTTCCAATTTCGGATCAATAATATCTCGTATTATGCATACATAATCTTTCAAGGTTTTGTACTGTCCGCTTCCAATTCCATATACTTTACCAGGAATCCCACGTTCTCCTATCAACCGTAATGCCCTTACAACTTCTTTTACATATAAAAAATCCCATAATTGATTTAAATTCCCATATAAGGGTTTTCTCCCTGCAAGAAGCTCTTCGATCGTATATGTTATAATAATATTATTATTTCTGCCTTCTCCATAAGTGCTGGGCAGAACCGCCCAAATAAAATCAATTCCTACCTTTCCTGATAAAACATTTAAAATATAATAAACAGAAGTTTTTATTGCTCCATATAGATCATTCGGTATCTGCTTTTGGCTAAAATCCATTATTTTTTCACAATAAGCATATTCCGCCACCGTTCCTGTGCCTACAAATCGCATACATCCTAATCGCTTTGCCAAGTTTAATGCTGCAATAGACATATTAATATTTATCATTTGTATTTCTAATTTATCTTTATCTTTTGATGAGACGCCTTCCCATGCCAAATGATAAAATGTATCATAGCCATATGATAAGATTTCCAACTTATCATAATCTATATATTCTGCTTCATATATATGAATATTATCACAACAATCTATATCTATTTTATTCTTATCACGCACAATTACAGTTACATCATTCTTTGATTCCAACATTTCTTTTAACAGCCATTTCCCAATAAAACCTGTTGCACCTGTAATGATAACCTTTTTCACGTCTTCCACACTCCACACACTATAGCTATCCTTTATAGGCTAAAGGATAGCCCATATTTTAATTCTATTTCTTTTATTCTCAAAAAATAATTTTGTTTTTCATCATCATTCAAAAAACATTGATAAACTTCATTATATATCTTCTTTATCTGACTTACGTTATAACATACATTTTGTCCTTCAACCGCATTCAATAAAACATTATAATCAACCATAATTAAACTATACAGTATACTTCTCTCTGATTCATTTAAATTTAACATAAAATCTGTAATAATTCGCATACCTGATGCAATTTTTATCACATCCCAATGATCACCTTCAGGATTATCGTATGAAACAATTTTTTTATTACTTATGCAAACAGAAGCTGCTTTCTCATTTAACATAAATACAAGCGGAATTAACTGAGGAATACAAGAATACGTATAAAAAACAATTTTTTCAAAATACTTCCGAATATATTTTACATTATATACTTTATTAGAAAAATAGATAAAATCACCTTGAAGCATATTTCTACATTTTCTATCCAAAATAATCTGATCATAAAAATGTAATAACTCTTGCAGCGATACAAATTCTTTATATCCGTCTTGCATATTTTTTGACAAATCATGAATGCAGAAATTTATAATTCCTATATCCTTCATTTGGTCAATTTCGTTATAAATATCTTCCACTGCGTATATAGATGGTATATCATCATCTGCCAATGTCCACAACCAACCATTCACATCTTGCATAAATGAATTAGCTAAATTTCCTGCCATGCCGATATTCGTTTTATTTCTAATTAGTTTTACTTTTTCCTGAAATTCTTGTTTTCTTATCAATATCAATTCATTAACATCATAATTCGAACAATTATCCAAAATAATTAAACTAAAATCTGTCTCTGATTGCATTTCTAAAATATCTAATGTTCTTTTCAAACGTTCTCTTCTATTGTAAGTCGGTATCACTATACTCAACTTTTCTGTATGTTCTCTTTTTACATTAGATGCTACCTTTCGCTGATTTCTCATAATCTCATCGAAATACACTATTTTTTCAACTGGAATATGATAATCCAAAGCAATCAGCTCTCTTACTCCTCGTTGCTCGCATCCTATTATTAATTTATCATAATGAAAACTTGATATTTCTCTTGGCGAAATAAATTTATGCCCAAATGAATATTGGTCTGCGTTAATATTCCGATCGCTACAAGCAATAACATTATAGATATTTTCTATCTCCTCATTATATTTCTTCCAATATTTTCCTAACGCATATATGATTACTTTTTCCTTCATCTATAAATCTGCCCTTCCGTCGCCCATTACATTTTATTAATCTAATTCTATCTAATTTCATCATAATAAAATATCTTTTCAATAGGAATACTATATTTTAAAGCAATTATCTCCCTTACTCCCCTCACTTTACATCCTATAACCATTTTATCATACGAAAAATCAGATATCCTAAAGCGTATACAATTATTTTTCTTTCACTGCTGTCTTATACCCCTCTATCAATTATTCTTTCTTCAAATATTTAAGCTCCAAATAACATTTTTTCAGGCTTTACGGAATATTGCTCTATTAATTGCTTTCTAACTTTATTACGCTCACCTACATCTTGAAGTGTGATTATAATATAATCATACTTATAATTTTGGATTTTATTTGCTTTTATAATTTCTATTCCATTTCTAAATCCACATTTCTTTTGATCAATGAACGCCAATACTCTATATTTGCTGTATATTTTTTTTTCATTTTTTCTTAAATATTCTCCTACTCCATAAACTAACACTTGATTAACCGTATTATTATCTATAAGTCCATTGCCATAAATGGAAGAAAATTCACGAATCACATTTTTTTCAAAAAAAACTTCTTCAGGTAATCTAAATTTCAATTTTTCAAGCTTCATTAATTTTGTTTGAAATTGTCGTGAAGTACTACAATGTACCCCTGTATTATCAAATCCTATATTTTCAATTAATGACTCCACAGGATTAATGCAGTATCCGCCTACTTCAATTATATGTAATGCCCAAAAAACTGCCCAAGAATTTATATCTCCTCTCACATTTGCTACTAGCATATCTTCAAGATCTGAACCCCATTCACCTAATCTTTGAGATTTTTCTTTATCCTGTTTGATTCTTCTAAGACTATCGTAATCTCTTTTATATTCACACCATCTATCTTTCCATGTTCCCCACCCCCATGAAGACATTCGTCCTGAAAAATATATATCTTTATTATCTCTCTTTGAATAATCAATTGGCCATGCATATCCACTTACGCAATATATCTGATGATTAAACCTATAATGTTCTAAGCATTGTTTCATAAACGCTATAAAACTGACCATGGCAACACAATCATCTTCCAGTACAATCACCGCTTCGTAGTCTTTAAAAGCATAATTAATTCCCCATACAATAGACTCTGCCAATCCTTTATTGTACTCTGAGATTATAATTTCCTTATTACACCAATCAATACTATAAATCAATTTATTTACTTCTTCCCACTCAGTAGGGTCTTCTCCGTTCTTTAGGCCATCTTGAAAAACATATAATTTTTCAGGAATTATAATATTGCTTTTTAATGCAGCTATTACTTGGCTCGTATGCTTACTTCTATTATATGTGAATAATAATGTTGCTATCTTCATCCATAGATTTCTCCTCGTTATTTTCACTATGTTCAATTACCTCAATGGACACTGCATGGTTAAATCGAAACCATATCTATATCCTCACTTTATTATAAAGTACTTTACAAAATCTCATTATATATCGAATTACCAACAGAAATCTCTTTATAATCACATCCTACTACAAGTTTCTTTTTATACTTTGATATAAAAGCTTTTATCCAGTCTTCAACATTTAATTCTTTCTGTTCACTTATAGTACTATTATTTTTCATCAAGCCTTCAGCAATATAATATGATTTTATATCTTCGCTATTATCTATGGAATAATCAAGAATTTCATACTTTAGCTCTATACAGTCTATTTCAAATAACCATTTGTTTTTCAATGAAAAAATGCCCAAATATCTTTTATCTTTTATATATTCTAATAGATATTTATGTTGCAAAAATTGCTTTTTTACATTTTCTTCTGTATGTTCTTCTTCTTTTATTGGAAAAATATTCATCTCAAAATCATTTTTGTTTATATATATAATATTATTCGTTTGAAATGGTATAAACCAAACATAATCGCCTACTGTTATTGAAGAAATAAATAGTGGAAAGTCGTTAAAATCATCATTAATACTATTCATTAAATTATCAAACTTTCCACTAAAATTCCATATTTTCAAATTTTCCGGGAATTTGGATAATATCACAACATCCTTTTTCCCTTCTTCCCAAATATATATTTTTTTCTTCCGTCCACTCATCCAAAATTTTCTTCCATCAAAACATATTGTCTGTAATTGTTCATTATTTAGCGGTAATTTATAAGACTTAATTTGTTTACTATAAGTGTTGAACTTATATATGACAGAAGTTTTCGCACCAACAACATAAATTTGATCATCTATCAAAACGCTTCCCGTTATGCATTCTTCTTGATCTAAAGATAATCTGTAAAAAGCTTCCACTTTTTCTGTAATAGCATTTATTTCTATAATCCTTTTCAATCCCGAAGATACAACATACAATGTATCTTGTATAACCCATGCATTATTACATCCAATCCTTGTCTCTACTGATCCATCAATCGATATGCTTGTCCATTTACATTTATCTAAATGATAACACCAAATATCTTTCCCATTATCCGGAAGGCAATATATGACTTCCCTTATTTTTAAACATCTTGAATGAAGCCTGAGAGCTCCTACAATATCTGGAGGAATTTTATCAATTAAAGTAGTTTTTTGCGTTCTTCGCTCAAAACAAAAAAGAACATTCATCGAACCAGAGATAAACCAAGCTCTGTCATTCTCTAGAAACCAATTATCACTCCAAATATATTGATGCCTTTCTCCAATATAATTTCCTAAATTCATTATATATTTCCATCCTATAAAGACTTTGAACATCTAACAAAGAATTTTCCTGCTTTTAGTAAAAAATAAAATCTTCTAAATTCACTAAACTATATATTACTTGCTTTCACAAGAGATAAACTATATATTCATCTTCAATTATTTCCTTACTTCATATACTTTCATAAAAATCTAAAAGTTTGTTAATATGTCTTCCAATTCTTAGTTCTTCCTTTACTATCATTACATTGCTTTTCATCTTATCTTTCATTTTTCTCAAATATTCAAAATCATATTGTC
>Ga0137297_11681_pt1 | contig 11998 bp, 10 predicted proteins | sample RamsorincwithD2O_FD_97191 | JGI IMG/M metagenome (GOLD analysis project Ga0137297, IMG submission 97191) | Mouse cecal microbial communities from Vienna, Austria - Mucin amended with D2O | ecosystem: Host-associated > Mammals > Digestive system > Large intestine > Cecum | place: Austria: Vienna... | reverse complement strand
CCAAAATCAATTTTATTAAATTAATACTTGACAAATCCTTCCTTATGCTATATTGTATTAATTAAATAATACAGTAGTACAAATTATTAATAAAAGGAAAGGAAGGATGTCATGGTGTGGAATTTAAGTGCAGATAAACCCATTTATTCCCAGCTGGTAGAAATTATACAACTCCAAATTATTTCCGGCCGATACAAAGCCGGAGACCGGCTTCCCAGTGTCAGGGAATTAGCCGCGGAAGCAAGCGTGAATCCAAACACTATGCAAAAAGCCCTTGCGGAATTAGAGCGTAACTGTTTAATCGTCACCCAGCGAACCAGCGGGCGCATCGTAACGGAGGATAGAGAATTGATTCATAAAACACAAACACACCTTGCAGAAGAACATATTCAAAATTTTTTCCGGACAATGAAGGAATTAGGGTATTCCGCAGAAGAAATTTTAGCACTTGTAAAAGAAACTGCGGAAAAATTATCAGGTGAAGCCAGTTCTTCACCCAATTTACCGAAAGGAGCGGAATAATGGAAGCATTAGCAGAAATAAGAGGGCTGACAAAAGTATACGGCAATACCATGGCCGTGAATAATTTGAATCTCATAATCCCCCGCGGTCGGATTATCGGGCTTCTCGGGCCTAACGGCAGCGGGAAAACCACTTTAATCAAAATGATAAACGGTCTGCTCACTCCCACTGCCGGAAGCATTTTAATTAACGGCTGCCCGCCCGGGCCGGCCACCAAAGCTCGGATTGCCTATCTGCCGGAGCGGACTTATCTGCAAAGTGGGATGAAGGTATGCGACCTTGTGGACTTTTTCCAGGATTTTTACGAGGATTTTAGCAGAGACAGGGCATTCTCCATGCTGAGTTCTTTAAATATCCCTTTTACCGCACAGTTAAAAACGCTCTCCAAGGGCACAAAGGAAAAAGTGCAGCTCATCCTCGTCATGAGCCGGAATGCGGATTTGTTCATTTTGGATGAACCTATCGCGGGCGTTGACCCTGCGGCCAGGGATTACATCCTAAAAACGATTATCAACAATTATAACGAAAATGCCAGCATCATGCTGTCCACTCATTTGATTTCGGATATTGAAAACATACTGGATGAGGTTATCTTCATCCGCGACGGGCAGCTGCTGACCCATATGCCGGTAGACCAAATCCGGGAACAGTATGGCCAGTCCGTAGATGCTTATTTTAGGGGGGTATTCGCATGTTAAAGAAATTATTTAAATATGAATGGGTCTTCTTTTGGAAGGTCCCTACCGCCATCAATGTATTTCTCATCATTGTAACCATTGTAGGGGTTATCTCCTTAGCTTCCCCTTTCTGGGAGCTGAACCTTTGGGGGATTGATGTTCTGCTCGGCCTGGCCATATTCTTTTACATCATGGCCATCTTCGCCTGCTCTATCGCGGTCACCGTTTATGTGGCAGTGCGCTACTATAAGAATATTTATACCGATGAAGGATATTTGACTAACACCCTGCCCGTAACGGCAAGGCAGATCGTACTCTCCAAACTATTTACCGGCCTCATATGGACTCTGCTCACCGGCATAGTCGTAAGCATCAGCGTACTTTCTCTGGTGTATACCGCTTTCTATGCTTCCGACTCCGGTTTTTGGGCCGATGTTATGCGGGACTTTCCAGATTTTCTGGCGATATTCCGTGAGGAAATGGGAATCAGTTTCTCCTTTTACCTCCTCCTGCTCTTTATACAGACTGTATTATCTAGCGCCTTTTCTATCCTGAAGATATATACAGCCATCGCATTAGGGCAGCTTTTTACCAAGCATAAGGTGGCCGGCGCCTTCCTCTGGTATGTGGGGGAATTCATCATCTTCCAGATTATTTCTTCCATTACTACCAACGCCTCCCCCCTTTCCGGCGGAGTGTTTGGGTACGCCTTCGGGGTCAGCTACTACAATTACAGCCGCCTGGGCGATATCATTATCCCCTCCACGCTGATTTCCATCGCTACTACGCTTATATTCAGCGCTGTGCTCTATTTCATTACGGAGCATATGTTAAAGAATCAGCTGAATTTGGATTGATGTGTGATTTTTGAATCTTAACTGGGAGGGGCAGCCGTTGGCGCTGCTCCTCCCTGCATTTTCATTCGATTTCATAAGCTTTGGCCCGCCTTCTTCGCTTCCCAAAATGCCGCCCCCAAGCAAACCAAGAACCAGCTCATGGTAAGCAGCCCGTTAACTCTCTTCTCTATCTTTTTTCTGCGGCTCTTTACCGCTTTCCTGTGTATTTTTTCCTTCGCTTTTGCTGTTTTTTGCTTTTCCCGAACAATTTTTATCAATGGTTTCATCATTTTTTTCCGCCGCCTTGCCCATTTTCTTCTTTTCATACCTTGTATTTTTCTCCCTATTTCTGCGTGGCTTTTGTAGCCCGGCATTGCCGGGGCTTTACGCATCTTAAGTTTGTGGATGCCACGCAAACACAAACTTGGGATTAAAAATTTCTAATTTTCAATCTTTACCCCATTTCTGCACTGTTTTTGAATTTTCAATCCCTTTCATGTTTATAATGATAGTTTTCCACAGCATAAAAGTCAATATACAAAAGGGTAAACTGAAAAATGAAAGCAACTGTTTATCCTATGGCTGAACTTTTACAAATACAAAAACCGGAATATTGCTCTCATAAAACAATATTCCGGCCTTCACATCATATTTAGTTTTCCCGCATATTGCAGTCAGCCTGCGCTGCTATTTTTAATAAATAACGGCAAATGCGCCAAATACCGTAGTATTTACTGTCACTGTCCTGGGGTCAGTGTCCGTATCCTCTAAAATGACAGTCTTGCCGTCCTTGTCAATGCAAAGAAGGGATACTGTATTTTCCCCTTTAGCAATACGGGCAGGAAGCCCTACCGTAAGGGTAACAGGTTCAGATGTATTCTTAACAGATGTTACAACGCCTGCCTTGCTTATTGTATACAAGTCAAAGTTTACATAAGCTGCAATGTTTTTCCCTGCAGCTGCAGCAACATCGCTAAGAGCTTTTTTCGTTTCTTTGTTATAGCTGTTGCATACATAGAACTTTACATTTGTTCCTGCATCAATATCAGCCTGGCTTAAGCCTGCCGCTGCGGAAACCGATGCAACAGGTGTAGAAATAGCAACACCATTAACTGCCGTTGCCGTATATACGCCGCCTACAGTAGAAGCTACGTTACGCCCGGCAACGCTTACTGTATGATTTGCTGCAACAGAAACTGCATTGGAAGCAGTATTGGAAGTTCCCTGCCCGGAAGAAGAGCCTGATGATCCACTGCCAGAAGGTTCATCGGTGTCCGGAGTATCCGGAGTATCCGGGGTGTCCGGTGTATCCGGCGTATCCGGGGTGTCCGGCGTATCCGGGGTGTCCGGCGTATCCGGGGTGTCCGGTGTATCTGGGGTATCGGGCACATTGCCGGATACAGAATCATCTGGTACATTACCAGATACGGAAGATTCCGCAGCGCTGGATACCATAGGGGCATTCAGCAGGATGGGAACGCAAAGAGCCACCGCTAATGCGCTTCCGATAATTTTTGTAAGAGTTGCTTTTTTCATTGATTTGACCTCCTTTTGAAATACATATTCCCTAAACCCTTTCTGCATCTGCCAGTACATCGGGATTCCGAAAATATGCTGATTGAAAAACATGTAAAACTCTCAACAAATTGAATTTTAGCAACCCTTACCATTAATGTCAAATCGTAGAAAAATATAATATTTTTCGTACTTTTCAAAGTCAAGCATAATCGTTATTGAATATTATTATGACTAAATTGCCGAACATTTTGATGTATTTTCACAAAAAACAAAAAAATCTTTACACAGGTTCTGCAATCCTGCTGACCCCCACATAAATATTTGATATCTGATACCACGTAGGATAATCCACCACGCCGGATTGAGGCAGATTAAAAATTCTCTGGAACGCCCTTACCGCTTCCGCCGTCCGGTTTCCATAAATCCCATCCGCTGCAATCACCGGAATCGCCGGATAGTTTTGGGCAATCCGATTAAGCTGCTGCTGCATCTGGCGTACTTTTTCCCCGCTGGAACCGATATTCAGATTATATCCCGGCCAGGAAGAAGGCACTCCTGCGATGCTTTGCGCTGAATTGATGTACATATCGTTCCCGAAATAATAGCGGACAATCTCTATTGCTGAATATCCTTCATCCCCCAGATATTTGGACCCCCATTGGCTAAGCCCACTGCATGTAACCCGATTGCCATCGCAATAGGAAGTAAAAATAGGCTGCCGCACACCAGGGCGGGAAAGGTAATTGGCGAAAATCGTATCTACCAGATAATCAATATTTTCAAAAATATTCCTTCCCCGCATCCACTTCTGGTCATAGGCCGTGGATGAGGTAATCGTAAAATTATAGCCCTGATTCCGATACCATTCCGTATACACCCGATTCAAAGTAACTGACATAATGGCCAGAATATTGGCATAAATAGCATTTTCCGGCCATGTAGCATAAATTTCCGAGGACGCCACATTTTTAATATAATCCTTGTATTTCACATAATAGTTAGGAGCAGTGGAATCCGAGGGGACACCATCATGCACCACTACATATTCCGGGATTACCACCCTGCTAAGTACGATTTCCCCTGTTTCATCCACGGGTTTGATTTCATCCTCAGGAATTTTGGGCGGATATTCCCCGTACAATGTATGGTCTGGGATGACGATAGTTTCCTCTTCCTCCTGCTCCACCTCTATAGGATTCATCTCAATCGGCTGCAGCGCCAGGGAATCCGGCAATACTTCTGTTCCGGATACCATCACTGGCTCATATCCGGGTGCATTCACTTCGATGTTGTATTCTGAATAGGGCTGTTCTGCCCCTGGCTCCATACTGTACTCCAGCGGAGGAGAAGGCAATGAGATTTCCTCAGTTTGCCCGGATATATCAGTATTCAATGTTTCTATGATGGAATCAGGCATTCCTTTATAGGAAATTTTCACTGTAGCATCTGTAACCGGTATCAATCCGATGGATGAGGTCACGCTGATTTTCAGCCTGCCGGTATCCGGGCCGGCATTTTGTACGGCATGTATCATATTTATGGGCATAATAAAACCTCTGCATATTTGTTTAACACATTATATGCAGAGGTTCCTTTCCCCGTGAATTGCTGCTGCCATACGCTGCGCAATTCCATATTTCTATATTATTTGGTCAGCACCATCATAATCTCATTGCTCCTTGCAATAAACTTGGTCATCGCTTCCGGTGATAACGGTGCATTTTGCAAAAGTGCCAAATCATAAAGCTGTTCGCAAATCATAGTCACATTGCTGCCATCCTTATGCTCCAATACATATTGTACCAAAGGATGGTTCGCATTAAGAACCAGGGTCTCCCCTTCCTTGCCAAAGCCCATATCCATTCCGTTCATGGCGTACATTTTCATCATATCCTGCATGCGCCTGCTCTCTTCCGAAACAGTAATCATGGAGGATATCTTCTCATCCTTCAGCTTTTCTACTTTCACGGCCAGGTTTTCTTTCTTTAGGGCATCTTTCATAATCTTGCCGATTTCTTCCGTCTGTTTCTCCAATTCTTTGGCCGCTTCCTCGGAAGTTTCCGTTTTGAATGAGTCCGTCAAATCCGCATCGATACGTTTAAATCTAATCCCTTCATTTTTTGCTTCCAGTTGGGAGATAAAGGGCTGGTCAATATTATGGGTGAGGATTACCGCATCCATATTTGCATCTTTAAACATATTGATGTACTGGCTTTGCTGCTGTTCATCCGTCACGTAGTAAATCGTCTTTTCTTTCTTTTCCTCTTCGGATGCGCCTTCGTCGCCCGTTTCTTCTCCTGATGCATCGTCGGACAGATTGCTTTCCGGATTTACTACTTCCGCTTCCACCTTATTCCCATTTTCATCCACGACATCCGCTTCCTCGCCGTCCGTCCTATTCACTTCCAAACATTCCGGCAAAGTCAGATATTTTCCTTCCAGGTTTTTAAAGAGAATGTAATCCGTCATCTTCTCGCAGAATTTATCATCTTTTAAACAGCCGAATTTAATAAACGGGCTGATGTCATCCCAATATTTATCGTATTCCTCTTTTTCCGTCTTGCACATGCCGGATAGTTTATCCGCCACCTTTTTGGAAATATAATCGGAGATTTTTTTCACAAAACCGTCATTTTGCAATGCGCTCCTGGAAACATTTAACGGCAGATCCGGACAGTCGATAACCCCCTTTAACAGGAGCAGGAATTCCGGAATCACTTCTTTAATGTTATCCGCAATAAACACTTGGTTATTATATAATTTTATAGTGCCTTCAATGGATTCATATTCCATGTTAATCTTAGGGAAATAGAGAATTCCCTTCAGGTTAAACGGATAGTCCATATTCAGGTGAATCCAGAAAAGAGGCTCCTTGTAATCCATAAATACCTTACGGTAAAATTCCAGATACTCTTCCTTTGTGCATTCATTAGGATGTTTCGTCCAAAGAGGGCTTGTCTCATTCAGAAGTTCCGGCCTCTTTACAATTTTCAGCTTCTGCTCGTCTTCCTCTTTTTCCTTCGGGATTTCCTCTATGACGGTGTCCGTATCCAGTTTTTCTTCCGCCTTTATCGTCTGTGTATCCGTTGTATTGGCTTTGGAAAGATAAATCTCCGTAGGCATAAAGGAACAATACTTTTTGATTACTTCCCTGGCTTTATATTCATTGCAGAACTCCAGGCAGTCTTCATTAATGAAAAGGGTAATCTCCGTACCAACTTCCGTCCGGCCGCTCTCCGTCATTTCGAATTCCGTACCGCCATCGCACTCCCAATGCACGGCCTGTGCACCTTCCTGATAGGAAAGTGTGTCGATGTGCACTTGATCCGCCACCATAAATGCAGAATAGAACCCTAAACCGAAATGCCCGATAATCTGGTCTTCGTTTGTCTTATCCTTATATTTTTCAAAGAAATCCGTAGCCCCTGAAAAAGCTATCTGATTAATATATTCCTCTACCTCATCCGCTGTCATGCCGATCCCGTTATCAATAAATTTTAACGTCTTCTCTTCCGGGTTTACCACTACCTGGATTTTTGCCTTATAATCATTGGGCAAGGTACATTCTCCCATCATTTCCAGCTTTTTCAGCTTTGTAATCGCATCACATCCATTGGAAATCAATTCCCTCATAAAAATATCATGGTCCGAATAGAGCCATTTTTTGATAATAGGAAAAATATTATCGCTGTTTATTGATAAATTACCATGTTTTGCTGCCATAATGCGCCACTTCCTTTTCTTTTTCTTTATTTTCTTAGATTCAGCATTCTGTGCAAACAGCTTTAATGCTTTTATTTGCCTAACTGCTTATTAGTTTAATTGCAATAAAAAAAATTGTCAAGACAAAATTAGCACTCATTTAAAACGAGTGCTAGTAATTCCGATTTTTCCCAGTATTTATGCCTATTTGGGCATTTCTAAAATTTTTGTAAACAGTTCTTCATTATCTTTATTCGGTAAAATATTTTCCATAAATATCAAAAAAATCCGATGTGACCACACTTTCGTCATTCAAAAAAGTGACGCTGTTCCACAACTCCTCGTTCAAATTCCTCATCAGCGATTTCACAAAAGTGTCGTATTCCTGCCCGAATACCTCCTTCTTCCGCTCCTCCACAATTTTTACCTTATTGGCATCGGTCTCTGCCCTGTCAAAGGTAGTGACACATTTGATAATGTGATACCCGTATTTCGTTTCCACGATATCGCTGATTTCCCCGGTGCCCAGGTTAAATGCCGCCTCTTCAAAGCTTTCTTCCATATCCCCTTTGCCAAAAGAGTAGGTTCCTTTGTTATCCTCGCTGTACCGCGCAATCAGTTCCTCAAAATCCGTTTCTTCCTCTCTGGCCAGACGCAATACTTCCTGGGCCGTTTCATAGGCCTTGGCCTTCGCCCCTTCCGTATACTCTATCCTCTTTCCCGTACCGTCCAGCGCATAGGTTTTAATCAGCACATGCTGCACCGTAATGGTCCGCGCCTCATCATCGCTGATTTCCGGATTAATATCCCTGATGATAAACTGATACACCTTGTTCGCCAGCGCATACTCCGCATACAGCCCGGTTACCGTTTCCTCCGTCACTCCCATCAGTTCCTTCTCCGTATCGTTTAAGGAAGAATAATACTCCTTTGCCGCCGCCCCTGCCCATTCCATCTCCTGCTCCGACAGTTCCACCTCATACTCTTTTGCAAGCAGATTCATCGTTTTTATCTGCGCAATCCGCGCCAGCGCCGTGTCCTTAATATTCTGCTCCAGGGTAATCCCTTCCGCATTGGTTTTCCATATTTCAGGGCCATAGACGCTCTCATACTGGTTCTGGGCATTGGTCAGATATACCATGATTTCCGGCAGCCGGCAGGAAATCCCCTCAATCCGGAACACCTCATCCTTGTCGAAGCCGGTAGTCAGTACCACCTTCGTATTGCTGTCCGCTTCTATCCCGCAGCCTGTAAAATTACATGCAAATAAGGTGACGGCCGCCATACACAAGAACTGCCGCATAATTTTGCCCGTCAGCCTGCCGGAATGCATCCCGAATTGCATCGATCCCTTCTCTTTCATCCGTATCCTGTATATGAAATCCACAAACATATGCATTACCCTCCATTTTCTAATCCGCACACCGAAGCTGAATATCGGCTGGCTTAAGTATACCTTATAGCTGCCCATAATATCAAGACTTACCCGGTAAAAGAATAAAAATGGCGGACAAAGGGCATCGCTTTGCGATGCCCGCATAAGGAAACCTATAATTCTTCCCCATTGCTCTCAATGCATTTCCGATACCAATAGAAGGAATCTTTCTTATAACGTTTTTTGCTTCCCTTTCCTTCATCATCCTGATCCACATAAATGACGCCGTAACGCTTGCTCATTTCCATAGGTCCGCAGGATACAATATCGATAAATCCCCACATAGTATAACCAATCAGTTCCACCCCATCCAGGATTGCTTCTTTCATCTGTTCCACATGAGCCTTCAGGTAATCAATGCGGTACGGGTCATGGACGAGACCATCGCTTTCCAGTACATCCCTTGCGCCCAGGCCATTTTCCGCAACAAACACCGGGAGCTGATAACGGTCATAAACCTGATTCAGGGTGATACGAAGCCCTACAGGGTCTTTCTGCCAGCCCCATTCGCTGGATTCCAGATAAGGATTTGAAATTCTTCCATTGTCTGAGAATGATATAGTAATCACAATTGATATGCGTAAGAAGTATTTTACTGCCAGCTTTTTATCCAGGCTTTCTACCCAGGGGCTTGTTTCCCATTTTCTCGTAGAAGCCCTTTTAGAAAGCCAAAACAAACATCAATACCTGTTTTTTTACAGCCATCCCGACATTGATATCCATTCCGTAATCCAGCAGCTTCTGTGCGAGTACTATGATTCCAAAATATGCAGCGACGAGATAATGGATGCCTACATAATTGTTTTGTTTTCCCAGCTTTTGAGGATGTACCAGAAGCACCCGGGCGAAGAAGCCTGTGGCAATGAGGAAAATGAAATGCTGCTTTTAATTCTCCGGTATATGGAATCCAATTATCAAACCGTCACCTTGAATTCCGTTGCCAAGTTATTTGGATTTCACCCAAATTATTTGAGTTCTTATATGAAAAAACATACAGGAAAAACCTTCAAAGAACTGATTGTCACCCAAAGGATGATTCAGGCAGTTTTTTTCCTGAAAAATACAGGAATGCCTGTTGCAGAAATTGCCAAAGAAGTAGTCTATGAAAACCAGGGATTTTTTTATAAGAAATTCCAGGAATATTATGGGATGTTCCCGGCAGAATACCGGAAGTCATAAGAGGGTCGGGCAAAGGTAACAGTTCAGACACGCACCTTACAGCCGTGAGGGAAATAAAATGCTTCGTTACGCTTTTTTTGGAGCGGGAGCGCGGCGGCGAAGCATTTTATTTCCCTCGCGGTGTCCGCCCCCGTTAACCAAATAGCACTGCCCTCCGAACTATTAATGCAAAATACTCCTCGCCACGTGGAGCCCATTGGCAGAGGCCTGCTGTAAACCTCTTGTCACCCCGGCGCCGTCACCGATAGCTCGAAGGCCCTTTATGCTCGTTTCAAAATTCTTATCCACCACCACCCGGTTAGAATAAAATTTCACTTCCACACCGTAGAGAAGGGTTTCATCCGAAGCAATCCCCGGCGTCACTTTATCCAAAGCTTCCAGCATTTCCTGAATATCCACCATAATCCTATGCGGAAATACCAAAGATAAATCTCCCGGCACCGCATCCTTTAGCGTAGGAATAATATTGTTCCTGCAAAGCCTTTCTTCCGTGGTCCTTCTTCCCCGCTTGAAATCGCCGAAGGTCTGTACCATTATTTTCCCCCCGCAAAGCATATTGGACAGCTGGGCAATCTGCTTTCCGTACTCAATGGGCGTTTTAAAAGGCTTGGTAAAGTTTTTCGAAACCAAAATGGCAAAATTCGTATTATTCGTCTTATATTCCTTCGATTTATAAGCATGCCCGTTTACCACTGCCAGGCCGCCCTCATAATATTCTGTTGCCACCTCACCTGACGGATTCGTACAAAACGTCCTCACTTTATCATCAAAAGTAGGGGTATACAGCACCAGCTTCGCCTCATACAGGTTTTCATTCAAAAACTGCATAATCTCATCCCGCACTTCCACCCTGACACCGATATCCACCGTGCCCGGCATCGTCTCAATGCCGATTTCCGCGCATTTATCTTTAAACCAATCAGCCCCTTCCCGTCCTACGGCCGATACGATTTCCCCTGCATAATAAGTTTCCCCTTTTTCGGTCACAATACCCACAGCATGCCCGTCTTCCACCAGTATCTTGTCCACCATTGTATTAAATAACAGCGTCACCCCTTCTTCCTCCAAATGATGCTGCAGCTTAGAATAAATTTTATACCCCTCTTCTGTGCCTAAATGGCGAATCGGACACTCAATCAACTTCAAATTAGCATTAATAGCCTTCCGGCGTATCTCCCGTATTTCCTTCTCCCTGTCAACGCCATACACTGCCGTATCCGCTCCGAACTTCAAATAAATGCTATCCGATTCCTGAATCAGCTTAAGCGTCTCCTCATACCCAAGAATCGCCGGCAAGTTGCCGCCCACATCCGGCGAAAGAGATAACTTCCCATCCGAAAAAGCCCCTGCTCCCGCAAATCCCGTAGTGATGGAACACGGCTTACACCCCACGCACTGCTTGGTTACCCGCTTCGGGCAATTCCTTCTCTCAATCGAACGCCCCTTCTCTACCACCAAAACCTTCAGATCCTTCTTCAGCCTCATCAATTCATAAGCACAAAAAATCCCCCCTGGCCCCGCGCCAATAATAATCACATCAAACCTATTTTCCATATCTGCCCTGCTCCTTCCTGTCTCATACACCAATTATTCAACATCAATTACACCTCATTCCCCACTCCACACCCTTCCGCACTCCACCTATCCCTTCACCTAGACAATTGTGCACACTACCCTTGGCCGAATATTCTGGCAATATATTCTGTGAAAAGCCCTTTTGTGCCACAGCTTTCACCTTACTGCCCCTAACATCATAAGATTCGGGTGTCAAAACCTGATTTTTGATGAAATCTCTACCCCTTCCTTTGTAAACCATTCCTCACCGTTGGTGAGCAAATAATCTTCCCCGTCCAACACAGCCCTGATAAAATCATGAATAGAATCTAATTTCCTCCGAAACGCCATGCCTCCCCCAAGCAAATCCGTCCGGTGAATATCCGAACCTGCAGTTAAAGGGAACTTATACTTCCGTGCGTAGTCAATCGCCCGTTCATCGAACACCTTTTCATTATGAGCCTTGCTCCTGCTATTGGAATGTGTCGCATTAATCCCCTCTACCCCGTCCACATGCTCCGGAAACAGCCTGATTTCCGGGATATAATATTCTTCCCTGAAAGGGTGGGCATGAA
>Ga0137297_11680_pt1 | contig 12010 bp, 9 predicted proteins | sample RamsorincwithD2O_FD_97191 | JGI IMG/M metagenome (GOLD analysis project Ga0137297, IMG submission 97191) | Mouse cecal microbial communities from Vienna, Austria - Mucin amended with D2O | ecosystem: Host-associated > Mammals > Digestive system > Large intestine > Cecum | place: Austria: Vienna... | reverse complement strand
TTCAATCCACGCTCCCGCGAGGGGAGCGACTTCCCGGCTATTGCAACGGAGATTTATACTGTTATATTTCAATCCACGCTCCCGCGAGGGGAGCGACGTATGCGGGGCGGTGTAAAAGCCGCCCTGAAAAATTTCAATCCACGCTCCCGCGAGGGGAGCGACGGCCGGTAGTCTTCTGCAATGTGCTGGACCCAGGATTTCAATCCACGCTCCCGCGAGGGGAGCGACCCCCTGTACGCTCCCACAGGTTTATTGCTCTCTGTATTTCAATCCACGCTCCCGCGAGGGGAGCGACTGGCGATTCAGCAGGGTGCCATTGCTTTATGTACAATTTCAATCCACGCTCCCGCGAGGGGAGCGACGCAGTTCCGGGGTTTCAAGCGCAACCCCTGCCGGATTTCAATCCACGCTCCCGCGAGGGGAGCGACCCGGCCCCAAGGCGGCCATTGATGCCACAAGCCCTATTTCAATCCACGCTCCCGCGAGGGGAGCGACTCAAACAACTTAACGAGGGGAAAATTCCCCACGTTATTTCAATCCACGCTCCCGCGAGGGGAGCGACGCCGGATGTTTAGCCGGGAGCATTGCCGGATGTGTATTTCAATCCACGCTCCCGCGAGGGGAGCGACACAATACGCTTTCCACATCATTCTATAATTAAGATTTCAATCCACGCTCCCGCGAGGGGAGCGACCACAACGGGGAGGGTGCAGACGGCGGATTTCACGATTTCAATCCACGCTCCCGCGAGGGGAGCGACGGAATGTATATGAGGACATCAAAATAGCTACAAATTTCAATCCACGCTCCCGCGAGGGGAGCGACTAAAGGCGGCCACTGCACCTAAAGCATCTTTCTGATTTCAATCCACGCTCCCGCGAGGGGAGCGACTCTTCCTTATCTGCACCGTTCCCTTCCAGTACAGTATTTCAATCCACGCTCCCGCGAGGGGAGCGACAAGGGAATATCTTCAAACGCAACCGTTCCTACTGATTTCAATCCACGCTCCCGCGAGGGGAGCGACCCTTTCGCCCTCCCTTCCATTTGTTTCCTTGCAAGATTTCAATCCACGCTCCCGCGAGGGGAGCGACACAATCGAGCAGTTAAGAAATTTGACAGTAGCGGAATTTCAATCCACGCTCCCGCGAGGGGAGCGACGCAAGTTCTGATTCTGCCGCATTGATGTAGTACAATTTCAATCCACGCTCCCGCGAGGGGAGCGACCTTTTATCAATGATTTACTTTAACCTTAAAAGCGATTTCAATCCACGCTCCCGCGAGGGGAGCGACTTATCTCCTTTCTGCCTCCCCGCAAAAATCACGAGATTTCAATCCACGCTCCCGCGAGGGGAGCGACCTACTTGCCGCAAGTCTGACAACATCTCCTTTTGATTTCAATCCACGCTCCCGCGAGGGGAGCGACGCAAGGGAATATCGGTTATAGACAGGCAGAATGTATTTCAATCCACGCTCCCGCGAGGGGAGCGACGAGCCTGCCAAAGTGACTATATCTGTCATCATAATTTCAATCCACGCTCCCGCGAGGGGAGCGACGGCTGACTGTCCGGTATGTATCGCTCGAATTGTCATATTTCAATCCACGCTCCCGCGAGGGGAGCGACTTTTTGGGAGCTACCCTAGCCTATTGAATTTACCATTTCAATCCACGCTCCCGCGAGGGGAGCGACATAAAAGTCGCATAAATGCGACAGAAAGGAGTGAATTTCAATCCACGCTCCCGCGAGGGGAGCGACCGAGATTGTCCGGGAGAAAATCACGACATACGCGATTTCAATCCACGCTCCCGCGAGGGGAGCGACGTATCTGAAATATAACAATTTGGCGGATGATGAAATTTCAATCCACGCTCCCGCGAGGGGAGCGACCATAAGCTTCCAACCGTTCTTTCTGCGCTTCTAGGATTTCAATCCACGCTCCCGCGAGGGGAGCGACGCAAGCGGCGCACCGTGCTTATGTGCAGATTATATTTCAATCCACGCTCCCGCGAGGGGAGCGACTTCTTCACAAGGGATGAAAAAAACAGATATTACAGAATTTCAATCCACGCTCCCGCGAGGGGAGCGACCAATGAGGACGGAAATATTATTTCAATTCAAGATATTTCAATCCACGCTCCCGCGAGGGGAGCGACTTGTCCATAAGGACACCGAGGACGGCAATATCAATTTCAATCCACGCTCCCGCGAGGGGAGCGACACCAAAACTAACCAATTTTTACCCCAAATAAGCATGCTCATTTAGAAGACATTCACACATCTCAATATCCCCTATTACATTTAAACAGCTTCACCCCCGTCTCTTTTTACCTTTATCCGGTGCGAACCTCCCCCGTATTTCATGTCAACTCACTATTCGCACCGCCTATATCATCAAAATTCCTTCCGCCTCATAAGAAGCCTTGCTTCCGAAATGTTCCACCTTTGCCCGATAGTTATTTCCCAAATAATAAAAACGCAGACTATCTTCTTTTTCATTAATTAAAGAAACAAGTCGGTCCTTCAACAATAATAGCTGAGAAGAATCCAAAATACATTCAAATACCGAATTTTGAACTCTTTGTCCATAATTTACACACTCCTTTGCAACTTTACGAAGCCGGCTCTTCCCTGCTGCATCTTGGGTAGAAACATCGTATGTAATTAATACTAACATTCAAACACCTACTTCCATAAAAATGGTGGATACTCGTCAATATCACCCCTAATAGTACGAGCCAGCAAAAGGGCTTGTACATAAGGCACTAGACCCCATTCTATTTTCTCTTTTAAAAAAGGATGCGTTATGGTTTCTTTTTTATGATTTTGCCATGCGCTGAGAAATATTTTTCTTCCATCACTATTCAACAGGACTGCCCCATCCCTCTGCTTTTCAAAATGTACCCCTTGAATTGCCCTGGTATTAATTAATGTTAGAATAAATCTATCCGCCAAAACCGGCCGCATCTCTTCCATTAAATCAAGTGCAAGGGAAACCCTCCCCGGCCTGTCGCCATGCATAAATCCAACATAAGAATCCAATCCCACACTCGACAATGCATTGGCACAATCGCCAGCAAGAATAGTATAGGCAAATGATAACAGCGCATTTACGTTATCAAGGGGAGGCCTGCGATTCCTAGTCTTAAAAACGAACTCATCTTTTTGATTCAATATCATATCATCGAATACCGAAAAATACTGCTCGGCTGCCTTTCCCTCCATTCCTCTAAGTTCATCCAATTTGCGTGTGCTATCTATCTTAGGCAACGTATTATATAGCGAATTAGATATCCTTTTAAGCCTTTCCGCATCTACACGGTACGCATGGTCACGTAAAGTACGCTCTATACTCCATCTGCTGTTAAATACTTTTCCCACTATCATATTTTTAGCATAAAAGACACCTTTGTCATCATCGTCCGATATCCGATACTGTTCTTTTCTGAGCAGCACATTCCCATATTCTTTTCCTATCACTCTGGCTAAGAATGCTCCTCTTGGAGAGAAAAAACTCATCCCTATTTTCCGTTCTGCACACGCACCCATTAAAGCCGGGCTTGCCCCCTTATATGTAAAACATATAATATTTTCAAGAGTATGGAGCGGAAATCTGCCAAGCTTTTTTTCACCATCCTGTATTACAATATTTTCACCATCCAGAGATAAATAGCAGTTTTCCGTCATAACGTATAAAGTATTCAGTAATTTGCGCACATCAACACCCCTAATGCAATTTTAAAATATGATTTTTTTCACTTAATCATTCGCTTTAATACTCTGTTCAATATATGCTCTAACCTTCATCCCTTTTTGCAGTTTGGGCACACACAAATCTTTCAGCGAACATGCTCTACATTGTTTAGAAGGCCTTACGTTCGGTGTATATCCTCTTTGGAATAGTTCGTGCATTTCTTTCACAGCTTTTTTCACTTCATTCCGCAGGCTGTCTGTAAATTCCACATAGCTGCGATGCCTTCTTTCCCCATAATATAAATATCCGGACAATATATCCGTCTGAAGCATTTCTTCAAGACAAATTGCCTGTGCGCAAAGCTGCAGTTCATCTGCATTATTTTCTTTAGGTATGCCATGCTTATACTCAACAGGTACCGGGGTCCATGTTCCATCATAACCAAACAAACTGACCCCTTTTTCATCCTGATGAAATTCAACAACATCGCACTGTCCGCTAAGCCCGAGCTGGTGAGAGGAAATCCTCATCCCTCTCACAATCAGCAAATTTCCCCTTTTTTCAAAAGAGCCCCCGTCATGCGCTTTTTTATGCATCAGTTCACCGGCAGTTGTCCTGTAATTTTCCGCCCATTGCTGTTCAATATGTATCATCGCCCACTGTCTTGCACAAAATGCAAAATGCTGAATGCCAGAAAGCATCAGATAATCTTCTTCAGCATACATGGCTAAATCCCTTCCACTTCTTCAAGCGCTAAATCCGGCAAAGAATCCACTTCTATATTATAGTCTTCAAATTCCTTAGGGTCATCCGTCTTCGCTGTAACCTTTATCAGCCGGTGCACCTTGGCTGATGAATACTGGCCCATGGCACAATTATGTTTCCACCAGTAAACTTTGCATACCTCCATACTTCCATCAGGCCTTGCTGATGAACTATCATTTACAAACAATGTACGCAACGCTTCTTTAATTTTTTCCGCATCTTCATCGCTAAATCCTGTTTTTTCAGCAAGCTGATGATTGATACTGCCTTTTATCACATATAAAGCCGAATATATTTTATGCTTCATCCCCATTGTATCAGATGATTTCTTCTCTTTTGTCTCGCTGTTGACACTCTTCGTAATCTGCATGCTGTCAATGGATACCGGAAGTACGCTAAAAGCCGAATGAACCGAAACCGGCCCTCTCACGCCCACAGATACACTGTCATCCTTGAACGCAAAAACCTGGCCGAAACTACGCACATCAATCCATGTCTCGCATGCCGCTTTTGCATAAGCGTCCTTATCTTTTGCCTTCAATGCTTTCTGCATAGCCTCATTGCTCTTGGCACGGTCCGCCAGGCTCTTGCATCTGTCATCGGAACGCTCGTCACTTTGTACAAAAATCTTTTCCCCCATATCCTGCAGCCTATTTCTGATTTTCCGTTTAATACACACGTCCGAGATTTCCCCGAATCCATCATAGGTCTCCCGGGGCCTGTTCCCATTCAGTGGGTCTCCGTTTGGATTTGCATTTTTTACCATCACCAAAACTTCAAAATCAATCTTATTTGTAAATTCACTCATAGCTTTACCCTCACCTTTCTTCTTTCCTGTTTGTTTTTGCTTCTTCCTTTACCTTCTATTGCTTTTTGTGGAACTCATTTTTCATATATTCCATCTGCATGTAATATCCCGGCAAATACTTTTCTGTCAGTGCAGCATTATCAAATCCGTGCCCTTCAAAGCATCCCATAATTTCGCCTGTCCATTCCTCAAATTTCATAAGTTCATAACCATTTAGCCTTCTTTCATAAGCCACCAGATTTTCTTTAATTGTTTTAAATGTATTGGCAGGCCTGCTGCTATAGGCATTCCAATAGCGCTTTGCATTAGTGGTACGCCTATCCTTTACCTTTCCGTTCTCATCATGTTCGAACATCGCCCGCTGTTCCATATAATCATATACCGCCAGCAGCCTTCCAAACAGAACATTTCTGTCATTCCTATTATCCTCCAAAAAATTATCCATCGTCACACTCCCTTTCTCATATTGAAATCTTATCATTGCACAAACAACGCATAACACATCATTATACCAGACGAAATCGCTCATCGTTTGCGGCATGGAAGCACGCCTTACAGCCGCCCTGATAATATCCGATGGAATTCCCATCCCTCCCCTGGTTATACAGGGAAGCAGCCTTTTTACCGTAGCCCTGATTAGCTTTCCATCCGCTTCCAGCCACTCTGCCCTCTGCACCCCAAACGCCGCCAGCGCCATATCTCTGGGCGATGGTGTACACTCACAGAGAATGCGTTTCCTGTTTTCCTCTGCTCCCCCCACTTTTATCCACCGGCGCCATTTGCAATGCTGCTGCCACTTTAGTATTGCCTCCACATACTGTCTGCCGCCCATCTCATCGTAATATACTACCGAGAGCCGTCCTGTAGTGGCTGCATCTAATGCAATGATTGCCACCTTATCATCTACTTTGATTTTTCCTGCATATCCGTTCACCGCATGATTAAACTGTTCCGCAAAATACTTGCCGGTATCGCGTTCTGAGGAATAGGGCAATTCGTATTTATCAATGTTGTCAAAATCCAAATCGAAATCATCAATATCCTGATACGCATTGACGGAATCCGTCATCATATTCGGCAGCTGCATATCCCTGTTTGCCATCCAGCAGACAATTGCAGACCCGTCACGGGTATATCCCTGTTTCTGAATCAGCCATCGCAGTGCATTATGCGCCTTCTGCGATGCATCATATCCCACCGCCGCTGCCTCTTCTTTGGAAACGAATCTCCCTCGATATGTAAACCCGGATTCATCATTTCCCGAAATCAGCTTGGCTTTATCACCGCTGTTCCTTATCTTGGAAGGATGTTTCTCAGAACAGGGCTCTATCCTTCCGGTAGCATAGCATAACTTTTTATCACCTAATTTTTGTCCGTAATAATCGCTGTAATTCTTGTATAATTCCTGATTTTTCCATACTTCCTGAGGCATACTGCCCCCAAATACCCTAAACCGTACATTTGCTCCCGTTTGCCCCAGCCCTTGTATTTTACTGTGGTCGGTAAGCTTCCCCGCATCATCTAAACTCAGCGTTTTATCCTCCACCAAATCGCGTATCAATGATTTTTTGCTAAGGTATTGATACACTGCCTTTACCATGGGATGTGTATACTCCGACTCGGCCCAATCCCCCAGCTGTTTCATATAGGCTTCAAAGTATTCCCCCTTTTCATCTCCCGTATATAGCGCATAATCCCCAGCAATATAACAAAGCTTATCGCATAACGGATGGGGTGCAATACCGCTGCTCCTTGCTGCCGAGTCTTCGGTTACCGGAATAATCGTAACCGCATCTTTGCCTTTTTCCAGTTTCTTTGCCCCCCGGAAATTCCCATCCTCATCAATCGTCAGTTCAATCTGCGCATTAAATGTGGAATGGGATATGGGCAGCAATACCGCCTGCTCGTTTTTTACAACTCCTGCCAAATCAGCATATACATCATAAGTTTCAGCCAAAGTCCTGAACCATGCCAAATAAACCACCTCCCTCAAACTCCTGCAGCCCCCTGAAATTCTGTTCAGGAATAAACGGTTTCTGCTTCGCCTCCCGCAATATCTGGCGAATCCCGCATTCCTCAGGGCGCGGAAAATGTATGATACCGTTTTTCATCTGTGCATTCCAAAGCCGCACAGTCATTTTCCCCTGCTCCTCTTCCCTCACAGCTTCATCCGGATAGGTAATACCATGAACCATAATTCCAAATGACAAATCCGTTCCATCATATTCGCTTTTCCCTTCCCCGAAAGAACAAGCCTCCACATAACCCTGGCACTCCCTTGCCCCTAAGAAAATATCCCTTCTCCCTCCCCTCTCAACCATTCTTCTTGCTATGTCATAATGTTTGTTTTCATTTCGGTCATATACCAGGTCTTCCCGGTTTTCATTCCACTCAAAGTGGGCTTTTACTTGGTATTCAACATTATGGAGGTATGTATAATAGGCTAAATCATTGCCTCCGCTGTATTTAATCGGCCTTATCCCCTTCGATTCCGTCCGGATTGCATTCATAATACGGCATTCATCGATAAACCACATGATAGTAGGTTTCCAATATATGGATTCCGTTATCCCCTTCAGGGCCTGATAAGTAGGTATCTGATAACTGCACTTCTCGCCCCCTGTTTTGGACAATGGGTCTGTAAATAATGCATATCTCCCAAAAACTCTGTACTCAATAATATTTGGCTTGTCCATGTTCTCCCTTCCTTTCTCCTGCTTTTCTCAATCAAGCAGGGAAGAGCCGCCTTCCCTGCCCGCCCGGCGGCCAATTCCAAAGAATGCTTCGCATTCTTTCTTGGCGACTTACAACTCTGTGGCGTAATTTCCTGTAATATAAAATTAAAATATAAGCACTTCCCACTCCGGTGAAATCCCATATTCCATATGATAGGCCCCGGGCGCGGCCACCATATAAAGCCCGGGGATGTTTTCGCTCACCGGCTGTATCAATCCATCATACTTTTTTAACTGCTTCTTTCGGATATTGACAGTGTATCTTTGCGCATACCGTATGCCGGCTTTCACATCCTCCATATCGTGCGCTGCCTGAATCGTTTCTATAATCTTTGCACCCTTTTTATACGGCACAATGACGCCAAATGAATCATCGTCTATTACCCGGTATTCCTGGCCGGCCGTCTTGTAGGCCTGATTCATCTGATTCCTTTTCTCATCTGCTCCAAATCCCCTTGATAAGAGTCCAAAAATATTTTTCTCTATTCTTTTAATCGGGAAATTCATTTCATCTTTTGCATCTTCATCATAGTATATATGCCTGTAATATTCATTCATCCACTTGGGCATCAGCAGACTGTCTGTTTTTTCGCTCTCACCATAATCATTTAACACACTCTCCGCCTTCCTTATATTTCGCTGCAGTTCATCCATATTACCGGCATTTTCCCCCTCAAGGCGAATCAGGTGGATTACCCCATATTTCATCTCCCCATTCCTGTTACAACGGCCGGCCGTCTGCGCCAAACTGTCCAATCCCGCCATAGAGCGGTAAACACATTCAAATGAAATATCCACCCCTGCCTCAATCAAATTGGTACTGACCACAACAATTGTGTCCTGCTTTTTCCCTAAAACCTTTTTAATTGACTCAATTTTATCGCTTCTATGCTCCGCACATAAATTGGTAGTAAGATATTCCGCGTTAATATTCTTCGCCTTTAACATATCATACAAAGTCCTTACTGCTGATTTGGTATTCAGCACTATAAGGATTGACCAAAATTCTTTTGTTCTCTCTTCGATTTCCATGCCAAGGCTTTCAAATGTATACTTGGGAATGTTGCAGGGGGCATGTATCCTTACTCTCTCAAACCGGCAAAACCAATCTTCGGCATTTTCTATCATATATTTAGGCTCACTGTAGCACACAGGGCACTTTGCTTCTCCCAGGGTCGGCTGTGTGGCAGTACACAGGATAATATTTGTATTGCATACCGCATTTAAAAAATTCATCATATAATTGAATGTATGTACGCACTTTAACGGCATGGACTGTACTTCATCAATAATGACGACTGAATGAATCAGTCTGTGCATCCGCCGTATCGACTCGCCTTTATCCGAAAAAAGAGCGTTCATAAACTGAACAAATGTTGTACAGATGAACGGCTCTTCCCAATTAATATCATATCTTGAAATTCCCCCGTTCCGATAATCCTCAATTCCTGTTTCCTCATTTCTGATAACGGATGAATGGTGTTCCAGTATCCAGTCATCATTTCCAATTGCATCGCGAAATACCTGGGCGTTTTGTTCCGTCACTGAAATGTACGGTGAAACATAAATAACGCGCTCTGTTTCCGGATGCAATCTACAGTATTCCAATGCATATGCCAGACTGCTTAAGGTTTTTCCGCCACCCGTAGGGATGGGCAGGCAATATATCCCCGCAGGATACCTGGCAAATTTTCGGCATTCATCCTGCAGCATATTTCTGGCCTTAAATATCGCTTTTTCTTTATCTGTCATTTGGGAAGCTTCTGTAGCCTCCCTCTTTTTTTCCATATACGCTGCAAAATTTTCCCCCGCTTTTTCAAAAATCTCCTGCGGGATGAATTTCGGCGATTTAGATAAGGTATCTATGTGCCGCATAAAGTCAGAAGTAGATTCCCAATCGGAATCAATCAGTATGGACAATATCAAACGCTGTAAACAGGCGAGCAGAAAAAACCTGCACTCCAACAGCCTTTCCACTATATTCGGCTCTTTTCGAGATTTCCACCCGCTTCGTATTCGGTTAAATAAACTTTTCATCTTATTACAAACCAAATTAAACTCATCCGCTGAATCTTCAAAAGTTTTATCCAATTCATATTCATCCAGATAATCCCGCCTGGCACAGCGGCATGCCTCATCATAGCTATCCACTTCACTTAATCTTTTTGAAAATTTATCCGCATGCTCTATATCGACGCAATCAAACAAACCGTGATGTGCCGCTATAGCGTAAGAAATCATTTCCACCATATATTTTATATTGCCCGGCTCTTCATGGTGCATATCATAGATATATTTCGCCCCGGTAGACGCATGGGCAATACTCCCTCTCTGTTTTTGCCTTGTCCGTTCATCGCCATGGAGGTAATCATCGAATTCCTGCTTATTTTTTCCCACATCATGTAGTATCCCACATAATGACATGAGATGGGATAACCCACATCTTTTTCCTTTTTCATTACATAAGAAACGTGCCTTTTCCGTATGTTCCGCTACAGATTCTTCTCTGTTTAACCCGTCATTTGAAATATGTGCAACCATATTATTTACCTCTGTTAAATTGCCCTTCAAAACCATATTCTGTTCATTAGAAATGTAATTAAAATATATTATAGTTTCCCATCTAAAAATTGTCAAGCAGATATCCCATACAAAAATACTTGATATTTTTTTACAAAACACATAAACTGTTTATGTCACTTTCCAAAGTGTGGATTGAAATATTAGCAATGTTATTAATCATTTTGTCCGGCGGCAGTATAACACTGCCGCCACACTCTTCCCAAGTCAAAAGACACACATTCCCCTTTCTCGACATATAATGATAATATAACCGATATAAAACCATAATATTACAAAGGAGCCCCCTATTCCAACGGGGGATTCCTTTCATTCAAGGAGTAAAATGAATAAAACAGCGGAATGGAATAAACAGTTCAACATCGGAGTTGCTTCTATCGACCATGCGCACCAAAAGCTTTTTTCCATTGTACGTAAACTGATACATCTTAGCGAAGATGAAGACAACGGACAATGGGCATGCGCCGAAGGCATTAAATACTTTAGGAACTACGCTATGGAACATTTTTCCGATGAAGAGGCTTATATGAAGTCTATCGGATATGGCGGATATGAAATACACAAACATCTGCATGATGATATGCGGTATAAAACGCTTCCTGCTCTGGAAAAAGATTTGCTGGAGTCCAATTACTCACAGGAATCTATTCATCATTTTATAGGCATTTGCCTTGGATGGCTGACCGCACACATTATGATTGAAGACCGCGCCATAACAGGAAAAGTATCAAACAAATGGAAAAAAGACCACACAAAGGAAGATACACAAGCCCTGGAAGACGCCCTGGCCGATTCCATACAGGAAATTTTCAGCCTGCAAACAGAAGTTGTCAGTGAACATTACAGCGGAGAGCACTTTGGCAACAGTATTATCGACCGCCTTTCATATCAATCTAAAGAAGGAAAAACGTTCAAAATGTTCTTGATTCTGGAAGAAAGCCTGGCATTACAGGCCGTCAGTTCCATGTTGGATATGCCTTTAAAAAAGGTGGATAGGCTGGTTATCAACACGATCCGCCAGTTCTCACAGCAGATAGCTGTTCAAGTAGGCGCGCATTTCACATGGCCCTCCCAGTATCATCTGAAAAGCAATCATATTATGACGGAAGAGCAATTCCTTCAGGAATACCTCGAAGAATGTTTTGATTACAGCCTATTATTCAATACCGGAAACGGGTATTTCGCTTTTTGCGTAACGCCGGGGTAATCCTCGGCGTCCTTTTGTAACAGTTCAGACAAGTCCGAACTGTTACACCCTTTTTGCTGTTTTCGGCATCCCACTGCTCCGTATCAATATCTTTACCCCTTCCCCCAATAAGACAAATCCGGATAAAGTTCCGATGCTTCCTCCGTTCCCCGGGTTAGGTTATGGGTTCGTATGAGCTTTCCCATTTCATAATAATAGAGCACCCCTGCCATGCTATCCTCCGGA
>Ga0137297_11676_pt1 | contig 12042 bp, 11 predicted proteins | sample RamsorincwithD2O_FD_97191 | JGI IMG/M metagenome (GOLD analysis project Ga0137297, IMG submission 97191) | Mouse cecal microbial communities from Vienna, Austria - Mucin amended with D2O | ecosystem: Host-associated > Mammals > Digestive system > Large intestine > Cecum | place: Austria: Vienna... | reverse complement strand
GAAGAAGATGAGGTTGCCGGGGCGGTCATGGATTATCTGGAGGAATCCGGGAATTTTGAAGGGGCAATAAGCGAACTAAGCGCAGAATTGTCTGATATGCTCTATGAAAAAGGAATGTACGCCAGCAATAAAATCAAACAGGCGAACCACTTATCAAGGAGATTAAAAGAACTGGAGGCCGGACTGCACAATGTTGGGATTTGCGTGGAGATAGGGAAAAACAACGGAAAACGTTTTGTAAAAATCAGCAGAGAGAATACAGAATAAGACGATAAGGACAGTAAGGACGATAAAAAACAGGAAAAAGGTGGAGAAGTCTATTGATAAAAAAAGCATTACTTAATATATAAAAATTTTTTTGATAAAAAAACCGTCCTTACCGTCTTTATTGTCCTGCTTAAAAAAATCATGCCTGTATATTGGAGGAATCTGGAAGATGAATGAGTTAAAACAAGAGGAATGGCTGGAAACGCTTATGTCAATCCTGTCACAGCTTATTGTTGAGTTCTATTTAAAAGAGAAGGAATCGTAATTACATAAGAAAAATACAGACTGGGAGTTTCAGGCTCCCGGTCTGGAAGGATAGATAGAATATATATTATAGATTTGAAATATAAGATAGAAAGGCAGGGACAACAAATGTCTGACACAATGATAAAAAAAGTAGCAATTTATTGTCGTGTATCAACACAGGAACAGGCAGAGGAAGGGTATTCTCTTGAGGAACAGCAGCGTTTAATCCGTGAATATTGCCAGCAGAAGAATTATGAAGTGGCAATGGTTTATGAAGACGCCGGAATCAGTGGAAAGGATATCCGCCACCGACCGGCCATGCAGCAGCTCTTGGAGGACGCCTCTAAAAAGAAGTTCCATCTGGTCATGAGCTGGAAGATAAACCGAATCAGCCGGAAATTATCAGATGCCATTAAAATTGTAGAAACGTTAGAGAAATATGGAATTGGCTACCAATCTTATTCAGAACCTTTTGAGTCCAGCACGCCAGCCGGGAAAATGCAGTTTCAGATGATGGCGTTGGTTGGCGAATTTGAACGAAATACCATTGCCCAGAATGTTAAAATGGGCATGAGAGCAAAAGCCATGTCTGGGGAATGGTGCGGTGGGATTCCACCATTTGGATATTGCTGGGTGACAATGGAGGGGACGGAAAACCATGGAAGAAGAAAATCAAGACTGGAGGTGGTGGAACGAGAGGCGGAGGCAGTGCGCCTTATGTTCCGGCTCTATGCCTCCGGAAAGGGATACAAGGCTATTGTGGGACGGATTAACAGGGAAGGCTATCGAACTAAGTTGGATAACGCTTTTTCAGTGGCACAGATAAAATCAATTCTCACAAATCCGGTATATATTGGGAAGGTGCGTTATGACGTAAGGAGAGACTGGAATGAAAAACGAAGGAACAATATCAATCCCAATCCTATTGTTGCAGACGGAAAACATGAAGCAATCATACCGGAGGAGTTATGGGAACAGGTTCAGTTTATGATTTCCCAAAAGAATGGAAAGCCAGCCAGAATCTACGACGGGGAATATCCGCTGACAGGTATTCTAAAATGTCCTCAATGTGGCGCAGGCATGGTGATTTCCAGGACAACGAACCGAAACAAAGACGGCAGCAAACAGAAGCTTACCTATTACGCCTGTGGGAACTGGAAAAATAAAGGAACCACCGTATGCCACAGCAATATGGTCCGGGTAGAAAAAGCGAACACGTTTGTGTACAATCAACTGGATAAACTGTTAAGCGATGAGAAATTTTTTAAAGAGGTTGTGGGCAGAGTTAACCGGGAGCATAGAATCTTAAAGGAAAACGCCATAAAGGAACGGGGAGTCCAGGAAAAAAACCTGGAAAAAATCAAGGTTCGCCAGCAGAGAAACCATGAACTTTACGAAGACAGCGAGATTTCCAGGGAGGAATTTTTAACACGCAGGGAGGAATTAAACCGGCAGCTATGTGAACTTCGTGAAAAACAGACGGAAACATCCATGGTGATTCTGGAAGAAGGGAAAAAAGAAATTCCCAAAGAAACTATCCAGGAGATATTAAAAAATTTCAGCAGGATTTTGTCCAGCGACATTGACCGTACCATCCGAAAACGTCTGTTACATCTTTTGATTTCAGAGATTACAATCGACCAGCACCGGAACATTGATTCCATTAAATTGAAGCTATCAGATGAGCTGATTCAGTTTCTACAGGGCTATGGCGGCACACCTCCAGACGGTGCGCCGTCTGTTTTTATGTTTCGGGAACTGGGGATTAAGACCATGGATTTGGAGCTTGTGTTATCATAAATAAATTTAATCAGAAAGAAGGATGAAAAGGTGATGAAAAACAATTTGAACCGGTATATTGCGGCAGAATATGAAAATTTGAAATCAGAGCTGGAGCAGAGGGAGTTTGTGGAAAAAATAAGGTTCCTGATGATGGCAAAGGATAAAGATTTTACAGATTACTATTCCAGCCGAACCCTGACAAAAGAAGAATTTTATTCGGTGGCAGATACACTCTATGCACTGAACAACCTGTGGATGTTGTCAGGATTTATCCGTCAGAACAGACAGGTCTTGTTTCAGGAAGTCCGAAGTAGCATGAACGGCCTGAAAAGTCCGGATTTCACGGAAACGTGCAGATTTGGAAAGGAAACCATGCTGTCAAGAATGTTCCAGGTCATGGAACGATTTCAGTTAAATAACTGTATGGTGGCAGAGGATGGGGGTTCGGGTTATACTGTGGCTACCCGGAGGATGAAAGCATACTCATTTACAACAAGGAGTGGGAAAAATGTGCCGCAGATTATCCTGCAGGGGAATTGGGTGGAGCAGTGGGGCTTTGAGATTGGCTGCAGCGTGTCTGTGGAGTGTTACCAGAATAAGCTGGTTATTTTAAAAGATTAAGAGCAAAAATTCCAAGAGACAGGTTCTCGGCTTATTGTAATTTGCCAGAAGTCTGTGTATAATAGAAATAGATAATAGGGATTTTGAAAAATACACATTTTCCGGCAGTGGTTTATGGAAAGAAAGCAGGTGGATAAAATGGGAGACATGGAAACAAAGCAGACAAAATGGGAAGAATTAAGCATATCCAATGATTTCCTGTTTGGAAAGGTCATGCAGAATCCGGAATTGTGCAAAGAGTTATTGCAGAGGATTCTCCCGGATTTGAACATTGAACGTATTGAATATCCGGAATTACAGAAAAGTATCAACCTGGATATGGATGCCCGCAGTGTGAGGCTGGATGTGTATGTAAAAGATGAGAAAGAAGTTGTTTACGACATAGAAATGCAGGTAAGCCATACCAAGGAACTTGCTAAGAGAAGCCGGTATTATCAGAGTATGATAGACCTGCAGCTTATTGATAAAGGGCAGCTTTATGATGAGTTAAAGCGAAGCTATGTTATATTTATCTGTCCATTCGATTTATATGGGAAAGGACGGCATATTTATACCTTTGAAAATATCTGTAAAGAAGACGGCAGCATTTCCATGGGTGATGAGGCGGTAAAGATATTTCTCAATGCAAAAGGAACTCTGGATGATGTGAGTGATGAATTAAAGGCGTTCCTTGATTATGTGGCAGGGAAGAAGCCGAAGGATGCCTATGTGGAGAGGCTGGAAGAAGCAGTAAAAGAGGCCAAGAAGAATAGAGAATGGAGGCATGAGTATATGACGTTGTTAATGAGAGACCAGGAGAATGTGAAAAAAGGAAGAGAATATGGTGAAGAACTGATGCTTGCTTTGATACAAAAATTGGTGGCAGATAAACGGTTTACTGAAATAGAGAGAATGAAAGACGATAAAGATTATCGTCTGATACTATACAGAGAATATCATATTATTTGAGAACAGGAACATGATAGGGCAGAGCATTTCCGTGCTCTGCCTTGCTTGACAGAATCATATAGGGATATTTTTCGCACTTAGACGAGGGTGTAAAAAATTCTGTGTCTATAGGATTTTAAGATTCCTTGATAAGAATTCGATATGTAAGATTTCGCTGTCGATTTTTTGAATTTCCTGTTGTCGATGGTTCCTTCTATTTATAGTATAACCATCATTGGAGTGTTTATACCTCCGATTCGGATTTTTTTGCATCAAAAGAACGGCATCTCAAGAACTGCTTTTTTGTGGGCTCTGCCCACACCCGGCCTCAGGAATAAGACTGGGTTTTTCTGGCAATCCTTTAAATGCCGATGGAATAAGGCTGGGACGGCTCTTCGATTAAGGCAAGCCGCCCTGGCTTTTTCTTTCTTATAAATACTCAGTCAGCCTTTCTCCATACAATACGATCAGCTGGTTCAGCACCTGATCCCAGCCCCGGTATCTCTGCGTCCATTTTTTTGTGATGTTTTCACTGGCCAGATACAGCATTTTCTCTAAAGACTGGTCACTGGGAAATACACTTTTGGTTTTTGTTACCTTTCGATACTGGCGGTTCAGCCCCTCCAGAATATTTGTCGTGTACATGATCTTTCTGATTTCTTCTGAGAACTGGAAAAAGGAACTTACATCCTCCCAGTTATTCTCCCAATTCCGGATTGCATAGGGGGATTTTCGTCCTCACTTTTCCTTGAGCCCTTCCAGCTCGGCATATGCTGCCGTTTCATTGGGGGCATTATATACCGCTTTGAAATCGCTGGAAAATTTCTTTAAGTCGCTGTAGTTGACATACTTAAATGAATTCCGCAGCATATGAATGACACACCTTTGGATCTGGGCCTGGGGATAGACTGCGCTGATGGCTTCCTTAAAACCGGACAGCCCATCGACACAAAAGAACAACACATCCTTTAATCCACGGTTTTTCAGGTCATTTAACATCCCCATAGAGTTCCTGAAGCTGGTCGTGGATATCACGTGTACTCATTCCCCGGGCATACAGGGAAAGGACTTTCTCTTCGATGCCGGAAATATCCCGCTGATATTTAGGAATGAGTCTGGGTTCAAACTCCCCATTGCGGTCCCTGGGCACACCTACTTGAAATTCCCCATATTGGCTTTTGAGGGTCTTAGGGGAATGGCCGTTACGTTTATTGGTGGTGGTCAGATCTCCCTTCTGATTTTTTTCATATCCGAGGGAAGCATCCAGCTCTGCTTCCATAAGTTCCTGGAGAATATCTTTAAAACTTTCCTTGAGAAGGGAATAGACATCTGCAACGCTGGAAATGTTGTTTTCTGAAATAATCTGTCGAATCTGCTCCTTAGCTACTGCCATAAAAATACTCCTTTTCGATAAGAATTGTCATATCTGAATTCTTACCAAAAAGGAGCCATTTTTTTCCAAAGACACAAACTATTTTACACTACCATCAAAAAAGCAGGCTAATGAATTATTTCATCCATCATCCTGCTTATAAAACTAATCACCAGATTAATTATCTACTTTCCTATCTACCTATCAAATAACCCCCATCACTCCCCCAATCCAATAAATCACTCCCAACACCCAACTGCTTAAAATCCCATACAAAATCACCGGCCCCGCAATAGTAAAGATCTTACACCCAATCCCAAACACCTGTCCTTCCGAATGAGTCAATATAGGCACAAAAAATTTGACTAAAAATCAAAAATTATGCAATTTTTTCTGGTTTCAAATCTATTTTTGCATACTTTTGTCTTATGCTTTAGCTATTTTTACATTTATGCACAATTCTAATACAATACTAGCAATTTTATGAATCTATATTATATCGACCATCTTCATTACATGTTTAGTCGATATGTTCTATTTCTATTGGTTCCAAACGCTTCAACATCACCCATCTCAGAAAGTATAACCCTAGTTCTCGCTACACTCAAACCAAGTAATTCGGCAATATCTCTTGTTTTTGCTACTTCTTGTTTCTGCAGATACTGCCTGATTTTTTCCATATTTTTGTCTGTTTTATTCGCTTGCTTTTTATCGCTTGTTTTTATCGCTTGCTTTTTATCGTTTGTTTTTATCGCTTGCTTTTTAACAAATCGTAATATCAATGATGTTCTGTCTGGATCAAAGTCCTCCTCTATCATAGGTTCTTCCCATCCCTCATCCTCCCATACATTAAAAATATTAGGTACTCCGCTTCCAGCATGTTCACCAATATCTATCAAATTTCTTTATTCCGGGAAAAACATTCTGAAATTCCACAAGCGCATCTATAAGCGGCGTATGTACGCTTTTCTTGATTTCCACCATCTTATCCCTGATATCTTTGCTCCTAACTCTCCCCCCCATCCGAAATATCCGTAAGGATAGAATCCGATTCTGACTCTTCAATTATTTCCGACAATCTGGAATCCGTCTCTGCCGCCAGCTGGGTCAATTCATCGATTGCCCGCTTCTCTTCCGGAAAGAGTTCTGAAATGACGATATCCTTTGGAATCAGTTTTCCTTCCCATCCCACCACCTTTCGCTCCGGATTACCATCAGCATCTTTTTTCTTTGTCTCCTTCGTAATATTTTCCGTCTCTCTGGCAGCGCCATATCCGGCATCTTCCGATATAATCAACGAAACGTCATCCCCCAGCACTTCGTTCCAGTAGGCCAGGAGTACCTGATAAACAGAATATTTATCAAGAAGCGTAAGCTCCTCAAATTCCTCCAATATTACCTGTGCCAGTCGTTCAATCAACTTTTTTGCGGACACTCCCGGCTTAAGTGTTTTCAATTCCTGATCCGCATAGGTTTTCCATCTCAGGAAAGTCTCATCCATCTTTACTCCATATTCGATGAATTCTGAATCAGAAAATATAATCGGACGAATCTGATCCTCCTCTACAATCAATTTGTAGTATCCATCACGGAAAGTGCCCAGCAGAGAATCTTTCAGCTTTGGAAATACATTCCAGAAACGCCAAAGGGAATCAATATCCGCCTCTGGAATGCCGCCATGGATATGCGCATAAATATTCTGCACATCCTCCGGTTCCGAAGAATCTATATAACGGGAAATATTCAGATTATAATCATTCTTCTCTTTGATTTCTTTATTAGGTACAAATCTGGCATATTTCGGATCTGTTTCAATCTGCTGGTTAAAAGTCGTCACAATCCTATAGATATCCTGTTCCCGCAGGCGGTTTTTATTACCATCCTTCACATATCCCTTCCCCGCGTCAATCATAAAAATGCCGGCTCGATTATCGGCGCCCTCCTTATCGATTACCATAATACAAGCAGGAATCCCGGTTCCATAAAATAGATTCGCAGGCAGGCATATAATCCCTTTAATCCACCCCTTATCAACAATTGTCTTTCTTATGGTTCCTTCCGCATTTCCCCGAAACAGAACACCGTGAGGCAAAATGACTGCTGCCTTTCCGGTAGATTTCAATGTTTTCAGGATATGCATCAACCATGCGTAATCCCCATTCTTTTCCGGCGGCCTGTCCCCAAAGCCGGTAAAGCGTCCATACTCCTTCAGTCCATCAGACCAGTTTTTGAGAGAAAAAGGAGGATTTGCAACTATGTAATCAAACCGCTCCAGTTCAGAAGCATTCTCTGCTTTTAAAAACTGCGGATCAGAAAATGTATTGCCGGACATGATTCTGATTGTCGGTTTATTGTGCAGCACTGCATTCATTTTTGCCAGACCGGCAGTCGAACTCTCCTTTTCTTGCCCGTATCCTGCGATTTCAAACGGAGCCTCCGTCAATGCCCTGATGAGCAGCGAGCCACTGCCACAGGCCGGGTCGCATATTGTTGCATCTCTGTCCTTACACTTATCAATACCAATCACCTGGGCAAGGATACGGGATACCTCTGCCGGTGTATAGAACTGTCCCTTGCTTTTTCCGCTTTCTGTAGCAAAGTTCCGCATTAGATATTCATAAGCATCGCCAATGATATCGTCGCCTTCGGCTCTGTTTTTTGAGAAATCCAGTTCCGGTCTCTGGAAAATCGCAATCAGCTTTGTGAGCTTGTCCACCATTTCCTGGCCCTTGCCAATTTTAGCTTCATCATTAAAATGGGCAATATCTATAACCCCTTTCAAGCTGTCATTTTCCTCGGCCAGACGGGCAATCACCTTATCAATTCCATCCCCAATGTTCTTTTTATTTTTCAACGCGATAAAATCGTCAAAAGAACATCCTGTTCGTTTATCCGGATCCCTGTTCGTATCGTGGGCTTTGTCAAAAACTTTTATATCTGCATATTTTTGTCCTTTATACTTGTCCGTCACGTATTTCATGAACAACAAGGTGAGCACATAATCTTTATATTGTGAAGCATCCATGCCTCCGCGCAACGCATCACAGCTCGCCCATAGAGACCTGTATAATTCTGTCTTTTTGACCGCCATCTTATGTTTTCTCCTTCTTCTGTAGCTTATTACCTGTTCCAAAATATAAGCTGCTTTACAATTTATTCATATTATAATCAAAAAAACCTATAAGTACAATATAAAACAGGCTAGCAAATCATTTCATTCGCTAGCCTGCTCACGACAAAACTCTGCTTCTATATCTTTTCTGTAACTATCCTCAAAGTACCCCAACCATCTTCCCAATCCAATAAACCACCCCAAGCACCCAACTGCTCAAAATCCCATAAAGTATCACCGGCCCCGCAATAGTAAAGATCTTACACCCAATCCCAAACACCTGTCCTTCCGAGTGAGTCAATATAGGACAAAAAAATTTTTTAGAAAAGTTATGATATTACAGTCTTATTTTAATTATTTTATTTGTTTTCAGACTTTATATACAATATCACTATATTCTCATCTTATATAGCGGTATATTGATATTTTTCATTTATTTTAATTTAACCAACAATTATACTAAAATTCTTCTGGAATACTCCACACGTTATTATATAAAGTCCCCAGACATCCAACGCTCCCCTTTGTCCAAAATTCTTTTTCCTCTATCGACCAGTTCCTTGATACACGTATATACAAAAAGCAAGATAAATTTTGTTATACCACCTTGCCTTTCCTGTTACTTGGCTACTCTAACACTTCTACCTGATACTGCTCTGCTATCTGCTTTACTTTATCCGCTGGCTCCTTTGTCTTTACTGCAGTCTGTTGAATGCTTTTCGTCTCCAGCAACGTCCGATATATCAAAATTCCCTTCTCAATCCCTTTTTCAATCCCTTTTTCAATCCCTCTTTCCATACCTCTATCCTCTATCACCTGGCTATACGAACACATATTCCTGACCTCTCTCCAATTTCTTCTGATATACCATTCTTCCAAATTTAGATTGGAAAAATCTGTATACAAATAGCGGCAATTTATATATCTTCTTAAGAAGTATATCTTATCAACTACCCATCAATTAAAATTGTCCTGAAAAATCCGCTAAAACCGCCATTTATCCTTATCTTTCACAACAAAAGCCATTATTCTATCAACTACCCATCAACTAAAATTATGCCCAATACGGAATATATCTCCTTAGCTTAGGAGCGGCATTTTCGTCCGCTAACTTTATTAGTCCAGAGTCTACCGTATCTTTGATAATTCGCGATATTATCGCCTTATTTTTTGCCTCTACACCGAATCTCTCCCTTAACACAGCATTTGCCACCGAAATCTCATTTACATAATAATAACAAGTCGCCAGATAACAGGTACGAATTTTATCCTCTTTTGTCCATTCATTCAGATTCTCATACCAATATAATTTCGTCCTGGCAAAATCATCTCCCGTTTCAACCTTAGGAGCCGGTATTTTCAGAGCACTCATCCCCTCTTCCATGCGGTCAAATCCACTGCCCCGCTCCTCACAAATATGAATCATCCTCAAAAAGGAAGCCATGGCCTCATTTCTGGAATGAGGAGCCGTATCAATAATTCGATTCACATCCACCAACAGACATCCAGGATTGGATGCCTCTACCCTTACATCGAAAATCTCCATCATTGGTCCGGCTCCACGCATTGTCAGGTCTTGATGAATAATCATATTTCCAAGCATCTCACGGACTGCCTTCTCCGGGAACATCCTGTGTATCTGGCGAAGTCCAATATGAATCTCTTCTTCCTGCGGAATGAGGGTATCTATATATCTGCAAATTTCATCAAAACAAAGCGCATATCCCTGCAAAAAGACTTGTTCACGAATCGCATTTGTCCTGCCTGTTCCTTTATACTGAATCACACGAACTGCTTTCCTTTTTAAATGAGAAAATTTGTTCAAGTCCTTCGCAAACAACAATGCCCCCATATTGGTAATTGCATATTGTCCGTTATCCATCTCACGAATAGATTCCTCGTCCTTCATGTTATACATCATACTGCTTCGATTACTGGGCAACGGAAGCCTCATTAACGTATAATAAGCAGCACAATCCAGCAATTGTGTTACTTCTTCTTCTGTTACATTCTCTATGGCAGTTCGCATCTCATATGGTGTTGTCTCAAATGACTGCCATAATGCTCGTTCTTTCTCCGGAAAATCCTTTAACTTTTTCTTATAAGAACCAATCCTGATATATTCCTCTCCTGCAAATGCCATAGGTTTAACTGAAGCCATAGGAATTTCCAGAATAACTACCTTCTTATCCTTCACGTCTACTTCAATAAACTGAATATTTAATCTGGGATTACTTAATCCTACAAGCCAGTTCTCCAATTCCTGATTGCCCTTTTTCGCTACCCCTGGGCAAAAATCTGTTCCTGAAACCTCATGTGTTGCATCATCAATTCCCCATAAGAGATATCCTTTCTCTCTCCGCTCCAGAGCGGCAGAATTGCTTATGGCAGAAATATATTCTCCTATCATCTGAGGATCTGTATTATTACTTTTATATTCCAACCATTCTGTCTCTGCTGGCAGCCTTCTCAATCGTTCTATCAGGCTGACATAATAATCCTGCTGTCCTGTAATCATATATTTCACTCTCTCCTACTACTTTTTTGATAGTCCTATATTATCCAAAACTACTTCTGACCCTATCCTCAAAATAAGAAGGATATTCTTCTAAATAAGCAAATATTTTATCTCTAATATCCTTGTTTTTTTTAACTATGTTTTTAATCTCTTTTACATTCCCAGCTAGATACCGTTCCTGAATGATTGATGCAATCTCACCCGCTATTACACGATCATTAAATCCCATCTCATAAATTACAATACTACATAAATCAGTTAAACCATATCTCATCTGCTTTGATAAGGATTTAAACTTATTTATTAAATCAACATCATCACATTTATAATCCACATTCTCAATTATTGCTGCCAAAATTAGCGTACAGTCATAACCAAAAAATCCATCACATAAATCTATTATCTGTTTTAAAGATATCCCTGTATATCTCCTTCTTTTTAGAATTCTAATATCTTTAGATATTGCTGTATGACAAATATCTATATACGACTCTCCATGTATCCATTTTATTCCCAGTTCAATCAGCATATCCGGTTTATTGCAATTTTTTACTATTGTATTATTTGTTCGCAAAAGTATAGGAAAAATTGTTTTTAGCAATTCTTCCACTGTCCTGCAACCAATAATCTCCAGAATATGTTCATCAATCCATTGCTCTATTTCTATCTCCTTTCTTACCCCTAAAAGAGATTTGCTATATCGCTGCCTTTTATCTGGCGAATCTATCGCTTTTACAATAAATTCTCCAATCAAATCTACAATATGCAGTAATCTCTTTCTTTCATTTTCATCAGCAAGATAAAAAGCTAATGTTCCCTCAATAATATTATGAATATTTTCTTTTGACTCTTCATACGTTTTCTCCATAAGATAAAATAACAGAAAACTTTCAATTGCCTCTATATTATAGTTCATCCTATTAACGATTCTCTCAGCTTCTATATATGTTGTTTCTTGTTCCAATTTCAAACTTTCTAAAAACATTTGAATCTTTATAGGGAACTCTCCTGAAGGATAATATAGTTCAAATATCTCCACAATATTTTCCAAATAATTTTCCATTTCTTTATCAACACGCAACCAAGATAAAAGTTCACTTGAACAAGGTTCCGCCTGATTGCTACTCAATAGTTTTTTGTAATTTATCCACTTCCAATTTTTATATGGATCTCTTCTCACCCTATACACATTCGTTT
>Ga0137297_11674_pt1 | contig 12051 bp, 9 predicted proteins | sample RamsorincwithD2O_FD_97191 | JGI IMG/M metagenome (GOLD analysis project Ga0137297, IMG submission 97191) | Mouse cecal microbial communities from Vienna, Austria - Mucin amended with D2O | ecosystem: Host-associated > Mammals > Digestive system > Large intestine > Cecum | place: Austria: Vienna... | reverse complement strand
GGCCATGAACTGTGATTTAGAAGTGATTTTTGTTGACGACGGTTCTAAGGACAGGACCTTAGAGAAGATGAAGGATCTGGCTCGGGAGAATCCCTGGATCAAGTACCTGTCTTTTACCAGAAATTTTGGAAAAGAGGCGGCGATCTACGGGGGACTGGTTCACGGAAATGGAGATTTTGTGGGCTTGATGGACGTGGACTTACAAGACCCGCCTTCCCTGATACCGGAGATGGCCAGGATCCTGAGAGAGGGGGAGTATGACTGTGTGGCCACCAGAAGGGTGGACCGCAGAGGGGAGCCTGTGATCCGGTCATTTTTCGCCCGGAGCTTTTATAAGATCATGAGGCGAATCTCGGATGTGGAGATCGTGGATGGGGCCAGGGATTTCAGGCTTATGAGCAGGCGGTACGCGGACAGCGTTCTGGAGCTTAAGGAGTATAACCGGTTTTCTAAAGGACTGTTTGGCTGGGTGGGCTACAAGACAAAGTGGCTTGAGTACGAGAACGTGGAGAGGGCAAAGGGTGAGACAAAGTGGTCCTTTTTCAAGCTTTTTAAATACAGCATTGACGGGATCGTGGGATTTTCCGAGGTGCCGGTGCGGTTCGCGGCCTGGATCGGTCTGATGTTCTGCGCCCTGGCCTTCATCTTTATCCTGGTGATCATTGTCAGGACCCTGGTCTTCGGCGATCCTGTGGCAGGCTGGCCGTCCCTGGTGTGCATTATCCTGCTGCTTTCCGGGATCCAGCTGTTCTGTCTGGGGCTTTTGGGGGAGTATCTCTCAAAGACTTATATGGAAGTGAAGAAGCGGCCAGTGTATCTGTGTAAGGAGACAAACATAGGGGCACAAAACAGGGAAGGCGGGGAAGAAGGCGTCTGAAAGCCTTCTTTTTCCGCCTTTTTCCGCGAAAAAACAGGATTTTATGATTTTATTGTTTCGCTTTTTCCGAAAACTCTGTGGTAACCAGGTCCTCGTAGGGAACCCTCGCGGGCAGTTCCCCGGCCTCCTCCAGGATGTTCTGCAGAAGGTCAAAGCTGTCTTTCTGGAAGAGGGTGTCCTCCTTCCAGGTATCCTGCTCCTGGTACCGCTCCACAATCTTGGTGATATTTTCAAGGGGAGTCTCCTCAAACTGAGGCTTTATGACCTTGGCGATTTCTTCCGGGGAGTGGGAGTTGACATAGTCGATTCCCTTCTGGATGGCATTGGTAAACTTCTGGATGATCTCCGGGTTGGCTTCTATATAGCTCTTTTTGGCACTGTAAGCAGTGTATGGCACGTAGCCGGAATCTCTGCCAAGGGAGGCCACCACATATCCGTTTCCTTCCAGTTCAAGCCCTGTGGCAAAGGGTTCAAATTCCACGGTGTAGTCGGCGTCGCTGTTTGTGAAAGCCGCCGCGGTGAGGCCGAAGTTGATGCTCTGGTCAATGGTCAGGTCCGTCTTGGGATCAATGCCGTTTTTCTTTAAGATATACTCAAATACCATCTGAGGCATACCGCCTGCCCTTCCTCCCAAAACCTTCTTTCCTTTCAGGGTTTCCCACTGGAAAGCCTCATCCTCTGTCCGCCCCACAAGGAAGTTTCCGGCCCGCTGAGTCAGCTGGGCAAAGTTGACGGCATAATCCTCCGCGCCTCCGGCGTAAGTATAGATGCTGGCCTCGGAACCCATGAAGCCGATCTGGGCGTCTCCGGACACCAGGGCGGTCATGACCTTGTCGGCCCCGGCGCCATTTACCAAGGTTAAATCGATTCCTTCTTCCTCAAAGTATCCCAACTCAATGGCCGCGTACTGGGGAGCGTAGAAAACAGAGTGGGCCACCTCATTGAGGGTGATGGGGGTCAAATCGCCCTTTGAGACGGAAGGCTGACAGCCGGACAAGAGAGACAGACATAAGAGCGCGGTCAGGGCCGCGGCGTGATTTCGTTTCATAGACATCTCCTGCATATTTTTTCTATAGGTTATGATATTGGAAAACAGCGGGGTTGGTGTCTGTCCGTCCTTGTGGGCTTGCCCTGAAATGGGGGATAAATCACTGGCAATTTATGACATGTTTTCCTGTAAAAGACAAGTGTATGTGTCATAATGACGAAAATAGCGAAAAGGGGTTGACTTATGGTAAAAAGGCGGATAGACTAAAGTCTAGCATGCCATAGTAAAGTTTACATTAGTGATACCCTTACCGCCATTAGCCCTTACTGCCGCGGAAATCTCGGCAATCTTACCAACATCTTTAAGAGTGGTCTCCTTATAAGTCGTTTCCATTGGACGGTTCTCAGCATCTACATGGTGAACTTCTTTATCCTCACAGATATCAAGCTCAAGGAAGCCTGGAGTTGCTGAGGAATAATTACCAGAAGACGGAGTTACAAACAACAACGCATAATCCGCCTCTTCATAATTCTCTGTCAATTCCATTCCAAACGAGTCTCTTACCTGCTGTCTCAATGCTTCCGTGCTTTCTTCACCACCAGATTTTGTAAAAGCCTCCGCATATACTTTCTTGCCTTCCAGCTTTTCATCTGTCAGAGGAAGTACATTATCAACGTTCTTCAGCATAACAACGGATTTCTGGTGCGCCTCATAAGCTTTATCCCAGTTGTCCTGATTCTCAACTACTTCCTTGGCATTTTCCGGATCCCTATATGGGTTCTCAAACAAACCAAGAGCGAACATTTCTTTCAGAAGACGTACATTGGATCTTTCCAAAGTTTCTCTGGTCAGAGTTACTTGCTCACTGGTAAATCCATAAGCTGGCGTATTCTTCAAATCTTTATAATAATCGGATTTGCTGCCTTCCGCGCCTCTCTCATACGCTTCTTTAATGGACCATACATCGTTAGTATCACTTATGATATCAGTTCCCGCGTTAATCGCGTATGCCGCCTTTTCAGGAACATCCAGCTTATCTACACCCCAGTCCATCCTACCGATGATACCACTATCGCTGTTTACATAACCAGTATGTCCCATCTGATCTCTCAAAAGACTCTGAATAAAGTATCTGTTAAACGCAAACCCTACCGCCTGCATTGGAATCTCTTGTCCCAGCGCGTTAGTCTGAACACTGCTCTTTAATTCAGATGGTTTTGCGTAATATGGCATAATGGAAGATACTTTGTTATCAATCGCTGCCTGGAATCCCGGCAGATGATATGTCTTTAAGCTATCCTTAGTCTGATAGATATTCCACTGGCCTGCCTTGTAGTGAGGGTCAAATCCATTCTCTCTCGCGCCACCGCCCGGGAAATGCTTCATGGTCAGAGCTACGCCATTAGATTGGACACCGTCTGAACCACCCTGGAAGCCTTTTACCAGTTCTGCCGCGATTTCAGCGATCAGTTCCGGATCCTCACCAAAGGTTCCATATGTACGCTGCCATCTTGGATCTGTCATGGTGTCTACCATGTACATATAACCCTTTTTAAGGCCGCTGGCATCCCACTCTTCTCTTGCGATATTCGCGAACTCAGTAATCAACTCAACATTTTCGTCACCTCTGACCGCTGCCGCAAGACCTAATGTTCCCGGCCATGTGGAGAATACACCTACAGCATCATTCATGCCAAAGATCATCTCGCCGTTTTCATTTCTTGAGTTAGAATCCACCAATACCGGAATGCCCAGTTCTGTCTTCTCTGCCACAATATTCATCTGGTTAATCCACGCCGCCAAAACATCAGGATCAGGATTCGCCCTCAGAATAAAATGTCTCAGGCCAAGCTTTGTAATAGTATCTGTGGTGCCATAAGTATTGGTCGCCTGTCCACCAAAGATCTGCTCAACATCTGAAATCTGAATCTTCTCATTTTCATCCAAAAGACCTGTCTCGTCTGTCTTGCCTGTTCCGTTACTTGGATTCCTTGAATTGATTACCATCATACCAACCAAGTCATCTATAGTCATCTTGCTGACTAAGTCTTTTGCTCTCTCCTCATCTTCCAGGGTCCAGTTCTCATAGTCGTCCAACTTACCATTTCTATTGGAATCTTTGAAGTAAAGGTATTCTAAGTCTTCATCCTCCACTTCCGCTGTTCTGGCTCTGCCTACAGCCTCAGTAGTATCTACTACCTGCCACTTCCCTTCCGCATCCTTATAACCTCGGAGTTTAAGAATTGGCTTTGAGTTAGCAATAACGGTAGGAGTCTCATCCCCTCCAGGGTTCTTCACAGTCTCAAACTTCTGAGCACTATCTCCATTCCCCCATGTCACATTGCTGGGTGTCGCATTACTGGGAGTCGCATTCTCTTCATCTCCCTCTGCGGCAAAACTGTCCAACACCTTCCATGTCCCATTCCCAGCAGGAAGAGCGCCAGGTACGGTCATGGAAACAGTTAAAGCGATTGCCATTGCGCTTTTAATGCGTTTTTTATACATCTTTTACTATCTTCTCCCTTCTTGATTTTATATAACATCATGGGCGAAGGGCACGTTTTCACAACCTCCTTTCCGAAATTCAGCATATCCTCCAAAGCCTTTTGCGTTACATGCCTTCTTGCAAAGCAAAGCGACATATTTTGTAGTGCAAAGTCATTGGAACACATGCAAACATGCCACAGCGCCTAGCTATACCAAATTTCTTAATATTTCTTTAATTATTATATTACATTAGTTGTAAATTTTATACAGCATATTTTTGTTTTTCCTAGCATTATTTTGTCTTTTTGCCATATTTTATCCAATATGTATCTGTTTTTTCAAAAAAATAGGTTCCTATGCCCTGATATTAGTCATTTAATACATGATTTACAGGCGGCATCCGTCTTAAGTACTTGTCAAAATATAATAAAAAATTCCTCTTGCCATCTGGTTTTCAAAACTATATAATAAAGCCATGAGGTGAAAACATGAGATTAAATGAAGAACTGCTTCGCGAGATCCTCTCCTGGCTGGATGGGCTGGACTATGTTAAGCCGGAACAGATCCCCGACATTCCCCTTTATATGGATCAGCTGACCACATTTATGGACGAGCGGCTGGAGAAGTCCAAGCGCTACCCGGAAGACAAGGTGCTCACCAAGACCATGATCAACAATTATGCCAAGAACAACCTTCTTCCCCCCCCGGTCAAAAAGAAGTACACCAAGGAGCACACCCTGCTGCTGATCTTTATCTACTATTTTAAAAATATGCTGTCATTCCACGACATTGAGGCCCTCTTTGCCCCTGTGACGGAGGAACATTTTTCCGCGGGCCGGGGAGGCTCTTCGGATGCCCCGGCCGCGGACTCCCGGTCCCTGGAGGACATTTATCAGGAGATCTTTTCCCTGGAGAAGGAACAGATGAAGCGTCTCAAGGAAGATATCCTGAAAAAATTCCGCACTTCCATGAAAACATTTTCTATGTATGACGACCAGGAGGCGGGGCAGGACAGTCAAGGGGCCCAGAAGAAAAGTGACCAGGAATACTTACAGTTGTTTTCCTTTATCTGCTCCCTTGGATTTGATGTGTATCTGAAAAAGCAGATCATGGAATTTTTGATCGACCAGATTCGAAAAGAATATCCGCCTGGCGGCAAAAAAAAGAAATAGCCCTCTAAGCTATTTCTTTTTTGCTTTGCCCATATTCTATTCTTCTTCCCCTGATTCCTCTTTCAGACGGGCAAATACCATGTCATACCCGTCATTGCCGTAGTTCAGAGAGCGGTTCACCCGGCTGATGGTGGCGGTGGAGGCCCCTGTCTTCTCCGCGATCTCCAAATATGTCTTCTTATCCCGAAGCATCCTGGCTACCTCGTAGCGCTGGGAAAGCGACAGCAGCTCATTGACCGTGCAGACATCCTCAAAAAACGCATAGCACTCCTCCGGACTCTCCAGAGTCAGAACCGCCTCAAACAGATGGTCAACTGCCTCGGTTTTAATTTTTTTGTTCATTTCCTGGTCCCCTTTTCAGAATTTCTCCTTATGGGTATATTTTAGCACAGTAAAATTTTAAAGTCCACCCCTACAGCATAAATTTCTCCACCACATGGGCCACACCGTCGTCGTTGTTGGACAAAGTGATGTAATCCGCGGCCTGGCGGGCCGGAAGCACCCCGTTTTCCATGGCAACGCCCAGCCCCGCGAAGCGGATCATGGTCAGATCATTATACCCGTCCCCGCAGGCGATCATCTCCTCCCTCTTATAACCTGTAACCTCCAGAAAACGCTCCAGGGATTTTGCCTTGTCGATCCCTTTTGGCAGAACCTCCAGATAGTAGGGGTCTGAGCGGTAGACGCCAAAATCCCGGCCCATGGCCGCCTTCACCTTTGGTTCTATGGTGACCAGATAATCTCCATCATCGGTAAGGATAAACTTGGGCACCGCGAATGACACATACTCTTTCATCTTCTCGAAATCATGGATCTCCTTCACCTCCATGTGGCACACCCTGGACTCCAGGGCAATGTACTGGTAGGCGGCATTGCTGGCAATGATCTTGTCGCCCTCATAGGTCATGATATCCACCCGGTGCTCCTGGGCAAGTCCTATAACCTTTTTGTTGATCTCCGCGGGAAGCTGGCTGGAAAACACCGTCTCCCCTGTCTGGCAGTTGACGATCATGCCTCCGTTGAAAGATAAAATATATCCTCCATGGCGTTCCAGCTCAAGTTCCCTTGCCAGGGGCATCACCCCATGGGTGGGCCTCCCCGATGCCAGCACCACAATCTTTCCCATGTCCTGAATCTTCATCAGGGCCTCCCTGGTCCTGGGTGTGATGATCTTGTCCCGGTTCGTCAGTGTGCCGTCCAAATCCAGTACGATAATCTTATAGTCCATTTCCGTACTCCCCTCCATCAATCTCGCGTTTTGCTCTCCTAAGTCTATCATATTGTCCTCAATTTATAAAGACCTTTCGTTGGAAAAGACAGGCAGAGCGATGGACAGATGTTACTGATCAGTCATGGGCCAATACCGTTATGGAAGCAAAGCATATGTCCCCTCGACACTCCGTTTCGGTCGGTTCTAAACAAGCGCCACTGGTGCTTAGAACCGCCGCAGGCGATTTTCATGGATTTTTGTCAGTCGCCGAGGACGGGGGGAACCGTAATTGACAGATCCGGAAATATGCCCACTTTGATCTTGTCCCCAAATCCATAGCTCTCCACCTGATTCCTCCCAAGGTCATACACCTGGATCACATCTCTCTCTGTGTCCGGAATCCAGTATTCCCTTACTCCCCCGTGCTGGTATTTATTCAATTTCAACAGATAGTCCCGGCTCCGGGTACTGGGGGATACGATCTCCATCACCAAATCAGGGGCTCCATGACAGCCTTTTTCATCGGTCTTGTCCCTGTCACACACCACCATCAGGTCTGGTTCCAGATACGTTGAGTTATCTTCATTCAGATAGAGCGCGAAAGGCGCTATATACACCTGGCATTTCCCTTTATGGTTTCTGATATAGGATTCGATCTCCACGGTTAAAAATATCAGAAGTCTCTGATGAGTCCTGGAAGGGGCGGCCATATAGTAGATCCGCCCATCAATCAATTCCACCCGCTCATCCTCCGGAAGAGCCTCAATGTCTTCCACTGTAAAAAGCTGTTCCTGTGCTGACGTCATACGATTTAATCTTATTACCTCTTCCTCTCCCATATATGCAGACATAAACGGTCCTCCTGATCTTTGGCCTGGCTCCAGTCCGGCCGCTGTCCTCAGTATACCGCAAATCTTACATACATGTCTATTTTGTTTTCTTATCAATAGGATTTTCGGATGTTTCAGCTATGCCTGGACTGTGGTTTTATACACAGATGATGTGGTTTTGATCTGCCTGATAGAAATTCTCCGAAAGATTTGACAATTTCTTAAAGTATATACCCTGGCCGGAAATTTGTCAATCCAGAGATTTAAAAAATCCGGCACCTGAACACCGCCAGATGCCGAACCTGTTTTTGAAAATTTTTACTTGTGGGTATATCCAAAGAAGAAGTATCCAAGTGGTGTATAGTACATACCCTGGATGCTGTCATCCATCATGTACTTCTGAGTGTAGAAGTAAATGGGGGCGTGTACATTGTCCTGTCCCATAAGGATATCTTCTGCCTTGTGGAACGCCTCCATACGCTCCTCGGGAACAGAGGTAGCCTTTGCCGCGTCGATGAGCGCGTCGTATTCCGGATTGGAGTACTGAGCGTCGTTGTTGCCGCCGTCGGTGTACCACATATCCAGGAAGGAGCAGGGATCATTGTAGTCAGCGATCCAGCCATTGCGGGCGATCTGGTAATCACCGTCTTTACGTGTCTGCAGGAATACGTTCCAGTCCTGGTTGTTCAGGGTTACGTTGACACCCAGAACCGTCTGCCACATATTCTGCAGGGCCTCGCCGACAGCCTTGTGTTCATCGTTGGTGTTGTACAGATACTCTACAGTGGGGAATCCCTCGCCGCCGGGATATCCGGCCTCTGCCAGAAGCTGCCTCGCCTCCTCACAGTTCGCCTCATAATCCTCCGCCGCCACGCTGTAGTAGTCTTTGCCCCTGGTGCGGAAATCGTCACCGCCAGGGCCTTCCGCGTCGTAGACGCCGGCAGGAACAAAACCGCCGGCAGGCACCTGACCGGTCTGAGTTACATTCTCAACAATGTAGTTGCGGTCAATGGCCAGATTAAATGCCTTGCGGACCTTGGGATCAGAGAACACTTCGTCCTCCGTGTTAAAGCACACATAGTAGGTTCCGATATAGTCCACGATCTTCAGATCGCCGGAAACCAAATAATTGGCAACCTCGTCTACAGGAAGCTCCTCGATAAACTGAAGCTCACCGCTGTTGTAGGCAGCCAGAATGGCGTTGGCGTCATCTAACAGTGTAAAGCGGATGGTGGCTGGTCCAAGATTCTCGTAGTCGTAATATTCTGTATTTTTCTCTGTAAGGATGTAGGCATTGTGGGACCACTCTTTCATCTTGTACGGCCCGTTGCCGATGTAGGTAGCCGGGTCATAAGTCCACTCCTCGTTGCCCTCTACCACATCCTGGCGAACCGGGAAGGTGGATGGAAACGCGGCGATCTCCTCGAAATATGGGCAGTCGTAGGTGAGAACTACTTCCAGGGTCTTGTCGTCAACAGCTTTGACAGCCAGAGTATCCGGATCAGCGGTTCCGTCCGCCACCCCGGCATAGCCCTGAACCATATCAATCATGTAGCAGTAATCTGCCGCTGTCTCTGGGTTGGCCAGACGCTTCCAGCTGTACTCAAAGTCTTTGGCAGTCACTTCCTTGCCGTCAGACCACTTGATCCCGTCACGCATCTTAAAGGTATAGGTTACGGTGCCGTCATCATTGACCACCTTTTCCCAGGACTCTGCCTGGCCTGGAGCCAGGGTCGCGTTGCCCTGGCCGTCGTCAACCCACTTGATCAGGCCTTCGAAAACATGGTTGATGGTGATGGCACCGTCAACCGCGCTGTTTAAAGCCGGGTCAATGCTCTGAGGCTCAGAGGCCAGACACACCGCTATGTTAAACTCTCCCGTCTCTGTGTCAGAGGCCGCGACCGTAGTCTCTTCCGTGGAGGAAGTCTCCGCCTCTGTAGTATCCGAGGCAGCCGTGGTATCGGCAGTTCCGGCTGTGGTTGTGGGTTCTGTTGTACTTCCTCCGCCACAGGCTGCCAGGGACAGCGTCATGGCGGAAGCCAGAACCGCGGACAAAATCTTCTTTGTTTTTCTCATAATACATAACCTCCTTTTTGTTTTTGCCGCGCTCGCGCGGCCTGTATCAAAACGCCCGCACAGCAGGCAAAGATACCATCTTTATGAATCCAGCAGATGACAAGCCGCCCAATGGCCTGGCTCATGCTCTTTAAATTCCGGAGCCTCCTGGCTACACTTTTCTACGGCATAGGGACACCTGGTATGGAAACGGCAGCCCGCGGGCGGATTCATGGGACTGGGAATATCTCCCTCCAGCACGATCCTCTTCCTGGCCTTACTAAGTTTCGGATCCGGAACCGGCACCGCTGACAGAAGGGTCTGGGTATAGGGATGGATCGGGTGGCGGTTCAGTTCATAACTCTCCCCAAGTTCCACCAAAGATCCCAGATACATGACCCCGATCCTGTTGGAGATGTGTCTCACCACTGACAGGTCATGGGCAATAAACAGATAGGTAAGGCCCATCTCCTGCTGCATATCCTCCAGCATGTTCACTACCTGGGACTGGATGGACACATCAAGAGCCGATATAGGCTCGTCACACACAATAAATTCCGGCTTCACCGCCAGAGCCCTGGCGATGCCCACCCTCTGCTGTTGTCCCCCGGAAAATTCATGAGGGTACCGGTTCGCGTGCTCCGTGTTAAGCCCCACCTTGCCCAGCAGTTCTTTTATCATGTCAAGCCGGTCTGACTTGCTGGCCGCCAGCTTGTGGATATCAATAGCTTCCCCGATAATCTCCCCCACGGTCATGCGGGGGTCCAGGGAGGCGGAAGGATCCTGAAAGATGATCTGCATCTTCCTGCGGTAAGGCAGCATATTTTCCGAAACCGCCTTGCCGAGAGCCTTGCCGTCAGGCCCCAGGGGATTGTCGTAAAGCACTTTGCCGTCATAGACAATCTTACCGCCTGTTGGCTCGTAGAGCCTGAGAACAGTTCTTCCCAAAGTGGTCTTTCCGCACCCGGACTCTCCCACCAGCCCCAGAGTCTCTCCCTTTTTAATGAAGAAAGACACATCCTGGACAGCCTGGACTCCTGGCCCCTTAACCCCTTTTACAGAAAAATATTTTCGCAATTTTGTCACTTCAAGGAGTTTTTTCTCACTGCTTTCCATCCTGGTTTCCCTCCTTGTTTTGATCCTTTTTATCCATGCGCTCCAAAACCCGCAGCCAGCAGGCGGAGCGGTGTTTCTCGCCAATCTCCATGTATGGAGGCATTTTCTTCAGGCAGATCTTCATGCAGTGCTGGCACCGGGGAGCGAAAGGACAGCCTTCCGGCGGGTTCAGCATATCCACAGGAGTTCCTTCTATGGGAATCAGACGCTCATAATTCTCCGCGTCCACCCGGGGCATGGAGCGGAGAAGTCCCACGGTATATGGGTGAGACGGATTATAGAAAATATCATCCACTGGCCCCTGTTCCACGATCTTTCCCGCATACATCACCGACACCTTATCGCAGATGTCCGCCACCACGCCCAAGTTGTGGGTGATAAAGATAATGCCCATCTTGGTCTTCTTCTGCAGATCCTTCATAAGCTCCAGGATCTGGGCCTGAATCGTCACATCCAGGGCCGTGGTAGGCTCATCGGCAATGAGAAGCTGGGGATGGCAGATGAGCCCCATGGCGATCATGACACGCTGCCTCATGCCGCCTGAAAACTCATGAGGATATTGTCTCATCCGCTTTTCTACATTATTAATACCAACCATCTCCATCATCTCCATGGCCCGCTTTTCCGCGTCTGCCCTGGAGATGTTCTTGTCATGAGCCCTTAAGGCTTCCACCAGCTGGTTGCCCACAGTATATACTGGATTTAAGCAGGTCATAGGGTTCTGGAAGATCATGGCCACCTTATTTCCCCTGAACGCGGTCATCTCGTCCTTAGAAAAACTCAGCACATCCTGTCCCTCAAAGGTGATGGAACCGCCTATGACCTTGCCGGGAGACTGCAAAAGACCCATGATGGAGTAGGCCTCCTGGCTCTTTCCCGAACCGGACTCTCCCACCACTCCCATGACCTCGCCGTAATCCAGGTCATAAGATATGCCTCCCACTGCCTTTACTTCTCCTGCCGGGGTGAAGAAAGAGACCCGCAGATCTTTCACTTCCAACAGCTTCTGATTCTCTTTTGCCTCTGCCATAACAGGTCCCCTCCTCTCTATTTTTTAAGCTTCGGATCCAGGGCATCCCTCAGCCCGTCTCCAAACAGGTTAAACGCCAGAATCATAACACTCAGCACCACAGCCGGAACGATCAGCCGGTAAGTGTAGGTGTACATGCCGCTGAGAGCGTCTGTGGCCATGGAGCCCAGGCTCGGCAGGGGAGCGGAAACTCCCACGCCTAAGTAGGACAAAAACGACTCCAGGAAAATAGCTGACGGTATCTGAAGGCAGGTGGTCACCACGATCTGTCCGATACAGTTGGGGA